>ERZ795045.54-NODE-54-length-142999-cov-65.847968_pt1 | contig 142999 bp, 120 predicted proteins | sample MGYA00375129_ERZ795045 | MGnify/ENA primary metagenome ERZ795045 (study PRJEB30174, sample SAMN05720166) | activated sludge metagenome | isolation source: anaerobic digester from wastewater treatment plant | place: Japan | collected 2015-05-15 ...
TGGCATAGGAAAACCATAGCACAGGGATGGTGGGAAGGCAAGGCTGGGAGGGGAATTGGGGTGCGGTGGGGTAGCGTGGAGAGGGGGCCCGAAAACCTGCCGGGGTGGCTTAGAGGAGCGCCCCCATCGGCAAGAAAACTCCTCGCGGGGCCCTGAGAAGGGCCCCGCCGGGGGTGGTCCCGGAGTGGGGGGGAGCGCCTGATCGCCTGAGCCGTGGGGCTGGGGGAGTGGGCCGGGCGGGACGCCCGGCCCGGGGAGAAATGTGGAAGCGGCGAAGGAAGCAGGCGCGAGGGGGGAGCCGCGGCGGCCGAGGCGGCGGCATGCGGGCTGAGCTGAAAGGGGAGCGGTACGGTGCTCCCCCCCCTGGATGGTGGGAGGGTACAGGGCTTGACAGGGTTTAATTGAAAAATTACAATTAAATCGCAAGGAGAACACATCATGGAGTTACGTTTCCCAGCGGATTTTTTGTGGGGAGCTGCTACGGCAAGCTATCAGGTCGAAGGGGCGGTTACGGAGGATGGACGGGGCCCCAGTATCTGGGATACCTTCTGTCGCATACCGGGTAAAGTATACGGTGGTGAGAGTGGGGCCGTGGCCTGTGACCAATATCATCGCTATCGAGAAGACATTCGGCTCATGAAGGAGGCGGGCATTCAGGCCTATCGTTTTTCTATAGCCTGGCCCCGAATTTATCCTGAGGGCAAGGGACCTATTAATCAAAAGGGAATAGATCACTATCGAAACCTTATCGAGGCCCTCCATGAGGCTGGGATAGAACCGGTGGTTACCCTGTATCATTGGGATCTCCCCCAGGCGTTGCAGGATGAAGGGGGCTGGGAAAACCGGGAAACCGCCTATGCCTTTGCTCGCTACGCCCAAACCTGCTATGAAGCCTTTGGAGATCGGGTTTCCAAATGGATTACTCTTAATGAGCCCTTTTGTTCCGCCTATTTAGGCTATGCCTATGGGGTGCATGCCCCCGGCATTGCCGATGTCCATGCGGCGGCCCGGGCAATCCATCATCTGAACCTTGCCCACGGCCTTGCGGTGCAGGCCTTCCGGAATTCCGGCAAGAAAGGGGAAATTGGTATCACCTGGAACCTGGTAATTCCCCGGCCCGCCACTCGGCGTCCAGAGGATCTTAAGGCGGTAGAGCGGGTAATTGACCGGGACAACCGGGTATTTACGGGCCCCGTGTGCGGTAAGGGCTACCCGGAGGCGTACCTGGCTTCCCGGGGAATTCGTATGCCCGTGGAAGCAGGGGATATGGATATCATCAGTACGCCCATCGATTTTGCGGGACTGAATTACTACAGTGAAGGGGCGGTTCGATGGAACGAACATGCCCCTGATTCGGTGGAGATGGTGCCTTCCTGGGAGCCGGTTACCGATATGGGATGGCCCATCGTGCCGCGGGGCTTTATCCGGTACCTCCGCTGGCTTCGGGATGAGACCGGTGGCATCCCCCTCTATGTAACGGAGAATGGCTGTGCGGTGCAGGACCGGCCGGTGGTCGATGCGGCAGGCCATGAGCGGGTTCATGATACGGAGCGTATCGCCTATCTTCGCAGCCATTTTAAGGCGCTTCAAGAGGCCCTCGAGGAAGGAATTCCCGTGAAAGGGTATTTTCTGTGGTCCCTCATCGACAATTTTGAGTGGGCCTACGGGTATTCTAAGCGCTTTGGGATTATCTATTGCGATTATGCAACCTTGAAGCGAATCCCCAAAGATAGCTATTATTTTTACCGCGACCTTATCGCCGGATACGCCGAATGATGGAAAAAATCCCGGCCCTGAGGAGCCGGTGGATCCAGCGATACAAAAATAAAAAGGAAAGTTACTAAATACCATGATCCAGGGAATTCAGGCCCAGTACGGGAGTGCCATTTTACGAGAACTCTTTCCTCATGGATGGAAAAGCCGGGCAGAACTGGCGGAGCTTCTGGGCCTGGATCGGGCTACGGTGACCCGGATCGTGCAGTTTTGTATGGAACGGGGCTACCTGGTGGAAGCAGAGGGGGGAGATGCCGAACACGAACGGCTTTCCCTGTCAGAGGGAGAAAAACTTCAGGGCCGTCCCCGGGTTCCCCTGGGTATCCCCGATAGTCTGGGATACGTCGTAGGGATTGAAATCCAACGGGAATTTGTAAAAGCCGGGGCCCTGCTTCCTTCGGGTACCATATTGATAGAACACTTTTTCCCGAGAAAAAAGGATGATGAACTTCTTGAGGTCATACAAGAAGATGTGGCCGCATTTATTCGTACTCCCCCCCTCACGACGCTGCCCCTTTTGGGGATAGGTATTGCGGTAAGCGGCCTTGTGGATCCCCTCCGGGGGGAGCTTTTCTTTAGCCCTACCAGGGAAAGGGGAGCGGCACCGCTGAAAATAAAAGAGCCGGTAGAACAATGGTTTGGCGTACCGGTTTTTGTGGATAACGACGCCAAATGTAGTTGTTACGATATCCTTACCTATGGAACGGGGCGGGAACGGCGCCATTTTTTGTACGTCTTCTGTGAATTCCTTGAATCTCCCGAGGATCCCTTGACCTACGAACGGATCGGTATCGGGAATGCCCTGGTGCTTAACGGAAAGGTCTACTATGGCAAGGCTTTTCAGGCGGGAGAATTCCGCAGTGCCTTTGCGGATCCCCGGATCCCCGGACAATTTGGTCGTGCTTCCTGCGGATACTATAAGGATATCCGGAGTAACAGTGACCGGCGTCGGCTGTTTATCGAGGAACTTGCCAGGAATATCGCCTTTATTGCCAATTTCCTCGATCTAGAGGCGGTGTATATGGGTGGGGGAATCGAAATTTTCCGCCAGGAAATGACCTCCTGTTTTGAAAAGGCCGTGGCAGATACCTGGTTGTACCAGGAAGAACTCCCCCGTACGATTCCTCTGTATATTGCCGAAACCGACGCCAAGCCCGCCGTACGGGGGGCTGCCGCCATGGTGTACCGCCATATCTTTGAAGGTCCCCTGCACCCGGAGCTTTCTATTCCAACGGGGCTGACCTATTTAGAGGGTCTCCGTCGTTAAAAGTTCTCCGTTGTACATACTAGGGAGTTAAAGAGAAGCTTCCATCGGAAAGGGTAACACCCCGTCAATGGTTGAACGCCCACAGAAGAGCATGATCAACCGATCGAGCCCAAGGGCTACCCCCGAACAGGAGGGATAGGGCTGGATGGCCCCGTCTCTGGTTTGTCGGGGAAGGAAGATCTTCCAGTAGTCCCTATCAATCCGATGGGGGACTAAAGCACAGGCTTCTTTTTGGGCCCCCTCTTTTTCAAAATAAGCACGAACCTGGTCGGGGTTTGTTTCCTCCGTATAGGTGTTGGCCAGTTCTATGCCCCGCACGTACAGTTCCCACCGCTCCTTTGCCTGACCATCAGGATGATCCTTCGCAAGACAGGGAACAAAGGCGGGATAATCCATGAGGACCACCGGCCGTTCCCGGGGAAGGGAAGGTTCCACCACGTGGACAAAGATGAGATTGTAAAGATCCGCCAGGCTGAGCTCTGGGGGGGGCTCTAAGCCTAATCGGGCGGCCTCATGCCGGAATCGTTCTGGTCCTTCTTTCCCCGCTTGGTACAATGAAAAACCGGCCCAGCGGCGAAAGGCCTCATCCATAGAAATCTGGAGAAAGGGGGGCCGAAGATCGGAGGGATCTTCCGGGCGAAGGAGGGCGTGAAACAGCTCTTCGGTGATCCGGATAGAATCCCGATAATCCGCATCGATGGTGTAGAATTCGAGCATGGTGAATTCGGGGCTATGGATACGACCGGTGGATTCCCCATTTCGAAAACAGTGACAAATCTGGTAGATACTTCGCCGGTGTTGTGCAATGAGGCGCTTCATCCATAGTTCGGGGGAGGGAATAAGCCAGTATTTTTGAGGGGCCCGCCGGCTTCCAACAGGGGGGACATAGGTGGTTTCAAAGACTTCAAGGCAGGTTTCGGGAATAAGGTGAGGGGCGAGAAGGGGGGTGTCTACTTCGAGATAGCCCCGGTTATCAAAGAAATCCCGTACCCCTTTTATGATACGGTGTCGTTCTTTAAGCAGTTCCAGGTCCACGATCTTCTATCCTTTCTTTGGGGTGCTGATAGGGAGTATGGGCGGCGCTTTTTTAAGGCCCTTTCCCACAAGGGTGCCCCTTTTAATGGGCCAGACATTTAATGGGCCAGGCGCCGCACCGTTTCTTTCCAGCGGCGGCCCCGGTCAAACTCATTCAGGAACATTCCAAAACTGGCGCAGCCGGGGGAGAGGACCACCGAATCGCCCCGCTGGGCAATGCTCAGAATAGCTTCCACCGCCCGATCAAGGTTGTCGTAGGGGCCTCGGTAGGGAATTCCGGCACTGTCCAGAAGTGCCCGGAGTTTGGTTGTTCCCGTCCCTTCTAAGAGGAACACCGCCTTTGCTTCACCACAGGCCTGGGCCAGGGGAGTAAAATCCAGGGCCTTGTCGGTGCCCCCGGTAAGGACGATGGGAGGGGCGGGAAAAGCCCGGATAGCCGCCGCCGCCGCTTCGGGGATAGTGGCCGCCGTATCGTTATAAAATCGAACCCCCCCGGCCTCATGGAAAAATTCAAGTCGATGTTCAATGCCAGGGAAATCTCTAAGGGCCTGGTAAATCGCCTCGGGCGAAAATCCCATGTCCAGGAGGCCCAGGGCTACCATGAGGAGGTTTTCCTTCTGGTGATTCCCTACCACCTTAAGGGATGCCGGTACTACTTCTATTTCGTGCCCCTCGGGGCTTACCACAAAACCTGGCCCTTCCGGGTCCGGAAGATAGCCATACAGGAACGACGAGGTCCCTACTTCAGGAAACGGCGATGCGGAACTTTCGTTCTTTTTGAGAATAGAAGCACCTATTTTTTCAGGGGATTCCGCACCGCGGGGAAGCAGGAGGAGGGGCCGCCCCCGGGTTTCGGCGGCAAATTGCTTACCCCACTGGTCGTAGCGGACCACCGTGGCATCCGCTTCGTCCTGACCTGCGTAGATAAGCCGTTTGTCAGAAACGTAGTTTTCCATGGTGCCGTAGCGGTCCAGGTGGTCCGGCAAAATGGTGGTAATGATGCTGACCCGTGGCTTGAGCAACGCCCGGGGGCGGCCCCGGCGGTCCAGGCCCCCCGCCGGGTGAACTTTTAGGGCTTGCTCAGGAATACGGGATCCCGCCGGCCGGAGGTCCCCCAATTGCCAGCTTGAAAGTTCCAGTACGGTGTAGTGGGAAGGAGTAAGCTCATCCACAAAGGTAAGGGGAGAAACGGTGATGTTACCCCCCAGGTACGACCCGGCGGGGGAAAGTCGGGATAAACAAAAATGAAGGGCACTCGCGGTACTGGACTTTCCTTTTGAGCCCGTCACGGCGCAGAGGATTGCGGGATTCTGCATTAAGAAAAGGGAAATATCCGTTTCTATCCGGCGGGCGGCCGCCAGGTAGGGAGAGTCTGGTTTTACCGCCGGATTCTTTATCACCATCTCGGCCCCACTAAAGTCTTCCATTTCGTGGCGGCCCAGAACATAGCGTACGGGAAGCCCCTTCAGTTGTTCGATACTGGGGGCCAGCGTCTTTTCGTCCCGGAGATCCGTCACGGTTACGATCGCCCCTTTTTTTGCCAGGTACCGGGCCGCTTCTAGACCACCCCCATTCAGCCCAAGCCCCATCACAGTTACTTTGAGACCGGAAAACAGCTGATCACTCACGCAGCACTCCTCTTTCGATATAGATGATAAAAATACTGGGTATTCTCTGTGGACCACCTTCCTGGAAAGATCGGACTACCCTCCGGGGAAAGGGCTCCATCGGGTCCGTACCATGGGTATCCCAGAGAGACCCTCCCCCTTGCAGTGGGCGCCTGTTCCCCTTAGCGAAGCTGAAAAACCTCGCCGAAAGGGGTGGCCCGGAATATATTTTCTTTCCCTCTGTATTTTTTCTGGGTAAGAAAAAGGAGCATAGCCCCTACCAGATTATACGAAATTCCTTCTGTTCCTGCTGGTTAAGGTAGGCAGAAACCTCCAGGTTTGTAAAGAGGCTGGAAAGACCCTCAGGGACCAGGGCCTTTAATTCCTGAAAAAGGGGGAGGTTCTCAGAAAAAGTTGTTCCCCGCAGGGTCCGCTCGATTTTTTCTAGGTGGGGTTCTAAAAAAAGAATAGCCATCCGAAGATAGGGAAGCCATTTTTTTCGCTGTTCCGGCGTGGGATCCAGGACGGTCATGCAGATCGTTTTGTATTTACAGGTAAAGGGATAAAAAGGATACATCCGTTTGCCCCGGGGGGTAAACAGCTTACTAAAAAATTTAGTCAGATCCGTGTCCATCCAGATACCCCGAAGAAGATAGCCCTTGCCGGTTTCTCCAATCCAGGTTTGGGAGATGCTTTGTTTGATCCTAAAGGCCACCAGGTGTCCCCGCTCGGTAAGGACCGTTTGGAGGGGAATGACGTCACTTTCCATGTAGAGCCGTTTGCTCCGATACACGGCGGTAGTGTCATTTGTACCTTTTTCCAGTAATTCCATCTCGAGGGGCCGGAATTGGAGGTTAAGCCGTAAGAGGTAAAGGTAATAGGCATCCCCCATTTTATAAAGCCGGTAAAAACAGGGTTTAAGAATTTCCTGGGGATCAAAAAAATAGGTCAGATCCCCCATAAAAGGAGCGGTGTACGGTAATAGGTTATCCATGCATTCCCGCAGGGCGGTGATATATTCAGACCGGGGCATGGGCTGCCGTACATCATGATGAATGGGAAAACGAGGGATAGTAACCGGGGAAGGGAATTCAATAAAATATTCTTCATTCTGATTAAAGTGATGGGAGTAGGTCCCAACCCTCTCCCTGGCAGATGCTACCTTTTCGTTGATAACCCGATCCATGTAGCCAGGTCGGATCTCGTTGCTATCCTGTTCCATTTATGTATTAGATAATACTCCGAACAGAGCGCTTATTCAATGAAAAATAAGAAAAAGGAAGCGCCCGAGGACTGGGGATGTCTTTCCTCTAAAGAGAATACCCACAAAAAACCGTTTTAGTTTTCAATAAAAGATCTTGTTTTTCATTGCTTTTTGTCGGTTCCCTGAGTAGAATAGGGAATACCTTGAAAAAGGAACGCTCAAAACGCTCGGAATGAAAGGAGGAGTGGCAATGAAAAAGGGTTTCTTTGTGCTTCTTTTGAGTGCGGTAGTGTTTTCCGTGTGGGCTGCGGATCCCGTGGAAGGGCTCTGGAAGAGTGTGGACGAGGATGGTAAACCCACCGCGTACTGGCGGATCTATGTGAAGGACAATGTTTTATACGGGGAAATCGTAAAAATTATCGGAAAACCAAACGATGCGATTGCCACAGCGGCAAAACCGAGTTATAAGAATTTCCCCATTCCCGGGGAAGTGAATAAAATGAAAATTGTCGGGACCCCCTGGATTTATGGGCTTAGGCGGAAGGCCGAGGGTCAATGGGAAGGGGGAAACATTATTGATCCCAGTAAGGGTGATATATACCAGTGTAAGATTACCTTTAGAAAGGCGGATGGCAAGAAATTTAAGGTAGATACCCTGGAAATGCGGGGTGAGATTGGGTTTGGACTGGGGCGGAGTCAGTTCTGGGTTCGTAGCGAGGAGTCGGAAATCAATTCCTGAAAGGTATGGGACAGCAGGAATTTCAGGATTCTCAAAAACTGTTAAACGAACGGGGCTTACCCACCAATTTTGGGTGGGCCCGTTCTCCCCTGTGGGCCTACGATCGCCGGCTTATTCTGGTCCGTAAACATCGGATTGTAGAATCGGAACGGTATGTTCTTTTGGCAGAGGATAAGATTGTTCTTATCGAAGTGGTGCAACAGGGGTTTATTAGCTATGTTTCCGTAAGTGTGGTAGATCTCATTTTAAAAAAAGCCTGGTCCGATTATTTTCCTTTTTTGTTTCCCCTGGGAATGTTTAGTGGTAGTCCTACCCCGTCAGGAAATCTGTATAAGATTCGGGATAAACGGTTACTGTTGGATATCAATGTTCTGGAAAATGGAAACCGGGTCATTAAGATCGACATCCCCCGCTTTAACCATGGGAAAGGCCTGCGGGGAATGGTGGTCATGATCCGGCCTCCCTTCCCCGAGGCCCTTGCGACGGTGAGTCCCTGGCGTAAGAAACCCCACTGTTTCCGTTACTCCTATGCTGCTCCCTGGTATGCCCTGGAAGGGGTGATTCGCCATGGAGAAGAGGACCTGGTTTTTTATAAAGACCACAGTTGGGCGGTGCTGTTATGGGATCGGGGCTTGAATCCCGCCCATGATATCCACTATTGGTCCTGTGCGGCGGGTATTACCAAGGGTTCCCAGGTTTCGTTGTCCCTTGGGTATGGTTTGATGAATGCCGAATATGGGACGGAAAACGCCTTTTTTATCAATGGGAGCCTCCAGAAGATCCAGCAGGTGACGTTTAAAATAAGCCCTAAAAGCTGGATGGAACCCTGGATCCTCACCAGTGATGATCAACGGCTGACCCTGCGTTTTACACCGGTCGCTGAAACACGGCTTACCCGGAAACGCATATTCCAGTCGATCCGGCAGACCACCTTTTTTGGCTTTTTCCAAGGGGTCTATACCTCCGAAAATAACGAGGTCTTTGAACTCAATAAAATTCCCGGTGTAGCCTGGAGGGAAAAGGTTCGCCTGTGAAGGAATCCCTGCTTCTCTCGCTGGCATGGTTTTTGGCAATTGGTATCGCCCCTAAGGGGATGCTGCAGGGCCTATAGATCAAAACTTCCTTCAAAGACATATTCCGCTATCCCCGCAATGGCTAATTGTCCCGTCTCCTCGTGCTCTGCCCAGAACCTTCCCCGATCGATGAGGGTCGCTGGGCCCAGCACGGACACGGAAAGGGGCGACCGATTGGGCGGTATGGCCGGGAAGGTGGCATAAGAAACGGCTCCTCCTCGGCCGCGCCATTCAAGGATGTGTTCTTTTTCTACCAAATTATGTTGATAGGCAAGAAGGGCCGCTATAGCCCCAGTTTCTATCCGGTCGGCCCGCTCGGGAGCTACGTACCGGACCAATTCACGGTGAATGGGGCGGATGAGGAGGGGGATGGTTCCCCTGCTCATAGCGACGAGGGCCTGTTTGATCCGCTGGGTGCTCCCGCGGGGGCCGGTAAGGGGGGCGATCATGGCGGTATAGATGGCTTGTCCCCGACACAGGAAAGCTTCGAAAGGTTTCCCATCAATGATGCAGGTCCGGCGTTCCTGTTCTGGGAGGGGAGGGTATAGTTGAAAGGTGCGGGAATCCACTGCTCGGAGCCGATAGGATTTTCCTTCATTGGCAAGGGACAGGGTGGTATGATCGGCTAGTCCCATATCAAAACCAAGGCGGGCGGCACAAAAAAGGCCATCCAACGGGAGGGGACTTCTTTTTCCACCGTTGGTGTAATGGATAAGAGAAAGGGATGCTGGGTGTGGATGGGATAGCCCAGCGGTACCAGGCGGATCCTGTTCTCGCTGAAACAATACAAGTCCATCACCTCCAACACCACAGCGGCGGTCCAGGATAAGCTCCGCCAGTTCTCCCAGCCCCCGTTCATCGAGCTGGATATTTTTGTGGGCCTCCCGATCCAGGTCGATAAAAAGGAAATCCTTTCCCGCAAGCTGAATCTTGTAAAACCAGAACGTCACTGGCCCTCTCCTTGCTGGTAGGTATAGCTCCTTTTACTCTGTCGTTCGTATCGTTTTTCTGCCAGCGCGATGAGGGTATCTAGGAGTTCTCCGTAGGGAAGCCCTGAGGCTTCGCACATCCGGGGAAACATGCTGATAGAGGTAAAGCCGGGGAGGGTATTCACTTCATTTAAGAATATTTGTCCCGTATCCCGGCTTACAAAGAAGTCTACCCGGGCAAGGCCCGAAAGTTCTGCGGCCTGGTAGGCCTTGATCGCCAGTTCCCGGATGGTTTTTAATTCGGTTTCTTCGAGTTCGGCGGGTATGAGTAGCCGTGCCCCGTCGGGGTCAAGGTATTTTGCGTCGTAATCATAGAATTCATGGGTTGGCACAATCTCGCCGGGGGTGTAGGCCGCAGGTTCTTCATTGCCGGTCACAGAGCACTCTATTTCCCTGGCATTCACACAGGGTTCAATCAACACCTTGTCATCCCAGAGAAACGCCGCTTCAATAGCCTGTTCCAGGGCGGGCCGATTGAGCACCTTGCTGGTCCCTACCGAGGATCCACCCCGGGAGGGTTTTACAAACAGGGGGTATCGAAAATCCCGTTCTGCCTTTTCGATGATCCGTTCCCGCTGCTCCTTACTGTGCCATTCGGGCAAACGGAGTTGGATAAAGGGGACTACCGGCAGGCCCGCATACAACCAAAGAATTTTCGCGGTTCCCTTATCCATCCCGATGGCGCTTCCCAGGACTCCGGCACCTACATAGGGGATATCTACCATTTCAAGGAGGCCCTGCAGGGTTCCGTCCTCTCCAAAGGTCCCGTGGAGTACGGGGAACACCACGTCGATGGAAAGGGGTCCCGTGGCCTGGGTAAAAAAGGGAAATTCTTTTTTACCGCCGGGAATAACCTGCACGCGGTATTCGGGGCGTTCTTCAATCCGAAGTTTGGTATTTCCCTGGTATACCTCATCGATATATGTGGGGGCTTGAAGGTACCATTCTCCCTCATGGGTGATGCCGATCAAGAAAAGGTCGTAGCGATCCTGGTTAAGGTGACGGACCACGGAGGCCGCCGACACCAGGGAAACCTCGTGTTCTCCCGATTTTCCTCCATAGAGAACGGCAATTCGCTTTTTGGAACCTATTGGTGGTATCCCTTTATGGGTTTCCATGTTTTGACTCCTTAATTATTCTGAGAGAAAAAGGGTTCCCTTCTCTTCTGAGAAGGTTTTCACGTTAAAATTATGATGATGAGGATTGCTCCCGGTAGCCCAGTTCTTCCAGGGCCCGACGGGCTTCTCCTATTTCATCGTAGGGCATTACCCTATCGGCATAGATAATGGAGTTTTCATGGCCCTTCCCTAATAGAAGCACCACATCTCCCGGCCGGGCAAGAGAAAAGGCTTTTCTGATGGCGGTAGGTCGGTCGGGTATCAGAAAAAGCTCCCGGTCCCGGATACGTTCGGGACAGCCCGCGGCAATTTCTTCCAGCAGCGCCAGGGGATCTTCACCACGGGGATCTTCGTCGGTAAGGATGACAATATCGGACCAATCGGCGGCAATTCTCCCCTGCCGGGGACGTTTTTCCCGGTCCCGTTCCCCCCCTGAGCCAAATACGCTGATGAGGCGCCCCCCGTGGGGTTCGATTCGTTTTTTAATGGGGGGAAGAACGATTTCGAAGGACGAGGGGGTGTGGGCATAATCTATGATTACCTCAAAGGGCTGGCCCTGCTGGATCACCGTCATACGTCCCCGAACGGGTCGAAGTTGGCTTACCAGGGGAATGAAGTCTTCCAATGGCAGCCCGAGGAGCCCCGAAACTACAAGCAACGAGGCCAGAACATTCCCCGCATTAAAGGAGCCTGGCAGGTTATCCTGTATTTTGTAGGTTTTATCCTCGGCTCGACTGTATACTTCGTAGTTGTTCCCCTGGGCGGTACTTTCCAGACTTCGGATGCTGAGATCCGCCTCGCTTCCCCGGGTGCTATAAGTATATACTCGCCGTTCGGTGGCTGCGGCGAAGTAACTAGCGCTGGGATCATCCGCATTTACTACTCCAAAGGAAGGAACGCGAATAGGACGGTGTGGTCGATCTGGAAAGGCGGTTTGATTCCCCAGAATTTTTTCGTGGGAATAGCGGTCCAGGGCCCGAAAAAGATTTGCCTTGTCATACCGGTACTGTTCCCACGTACCATGGAACTCTAGATGTTCGTGGGTAACGTTGGTCATGACTCCTACGTCGAAGGCCACATCCCCCAGTCGGTTGGTCCGGGGCGATAATCCGTGGGAACTGGATTCTACCACGGCGTATTCCATCCCATAGTCTCTCATGGCTGCAAGGTACTTGTGAATCACCGGAGCTTCGGGGGTGGTCTGGTGTTCGGGATTCCACTCTTCTTGTTCCCCAATCCGGTATTGCACGGTGGAGATAAACCCTGCTTTTTTCCCCGCTAAGGTAAGCAACTGGTAGATGAGAAAGACGGTGGTGCTCTTGCCCTCCGTGCCGGTAACGCCGATTACCGCCAGGGACCGGGAAGGACACCCATAAAAAGCGTCCGCCAGAGGCGACATAGCAAAGCGGCTATCTTCTGCCTGGATGTAAAGGATATTATCTTGATATGTATCAAGGGGATATTGATGGAGGATAGCCCGGGCCCCCCGCTGAAGGGCCTCTGGGATATACCGGTGTCCATCCGTATGGAGGCCCGGAAGGGCGATGTACAATGCCCCGGGGGTTACTTTCCGTGAATCATAGACCAGGTCGGTAATAGGGGTTTCCAGGGGGCCCCGGAGGGCAATAATCCGTGCCCGCTGTTGTAGTTCGGAGGTAAAAAGCTCATTCCCGTATCGTTCCATGATGTACCATGATAGCCTGGAATGAGAGAGAGGTAAAGTAGTATCAAACAGGAAGATGGAGTAATAACCAGGGTAGGGCCCCCGTTCCTATCCGTAATGGTTTTGTTTCGGATGAGGGGCCCGTTCCGCAGGAAAGGACCCCTATCTATGACTTATGTTGCAGGCCCACCTCGGAGTCCCGTTTTATCGATAGCCGCCCCAATCTTCTCCTAATGAAGGAAGGGTCTTGGTCGTCATGCTGGTGAAAAGCTCCCGGGCATCCTGGGGAGAAAGCTTCTGGATCTGATAGTCGTTTAAAAACACCCGATAGGCCTTTTCCAGATTCCGTTCCCGGGCGGCCTCAAGGATACCCTGGTATTGCGTCAGGTGATGGAGAACCAGCGTTCGGATCTCTGCAGGGAGCCCTTTGGTAATCACCGGCTGCACCGAATCGCGGGAGAAAAATGCGTTGGTTTCTACCACCGCCCCCAGGGGAAGATCGGGCATCTGGCCCCGATTGGGGAGATTAACATTGGTTAGGAGGTCTCCCAGACCCAGCAGGGCTTTCATCTGCCGAATTCCCTCTTCCCCGGAATGATGAACCGGCATTGTTTCTTTTCCCTCCTGGTAGGCCCTGCTTTTTTTCTTAAGTTCTTCCCGCTGTTGAATCCGGAACGACACCGGCGTAAGGGTGAATTTCCAGTAGCGCACCTGCTCGGGGCTTTCTAAATACCATCGGGGAGGGCAAAATTCAGCAAGGTGCCGATCCCCGGCGGCGGCAATCAATCCAAAACGATTAAAGAGATCGATTTTCACCCGTTCACAGGAGGCAAAAAAGTTATTCATCCAGTTATCATCCCCACCTTCGTCGAAACCGGTCTCTGCGTACTCCCGGGCAAATTGCTGATAGAGGGGAAAGAGGTCCTGATGTTTCCAGCTTGCCCTATCTATCCAGGTAAAATGGTTAATCCCCATTACATTGGTGTGAATTTCTTTTCGATGGACCGTTCCTTTAGGGACCCAGCCGTATTTTTCCATTATTTTGATGAGAAGTTTCTGGGTCCCAAATACTTCGTGGCAACACCCGAAGGCCTTAATCTCCGGGAATTCGGCGTACAGGGTCTGGGTACACAATGTCATGGGATTGGTGTAGTTCAGCACCCATGCGTCTGGGGCGGCCTGTTTAATGGCCTGGGCAAGCCGTTGATACTGCGGGATGGTCCTCAAGGCCCGCATAAGACCACCGGGTCCGGTGGTGTCCCCCACACTCTGGTAAATCCCATAGCGTTCTGGTTCGTGAACATCTACCGCCATTTCGCTGAAATCGCCCGGTAAAATGGAGATAAGCACAAAGTCGGCCCCCTCAAGGGCTCGTTCCAGGGAGGGCTCGGCCCGGAATTTCCATTGTCCCCGGTTGTGCTCTTCCATGAGTCGGTTCCCGATGATTTCGTTTGCCCGGGCCGCCTCGGTATCGATATCGTATAAATAAATAGTGCCTCCCAGTTCCCGTTCGTAGGTGAGATCCCGCATAAAGACCCAGGCCCAATTCCGGGAACCTCCTCCAATGTAGCAAATCTTAAGATTCTGTGGATTTTGATTCATTGTTGAAGCCTCCAGGTTGTATCCCCCATAAGCGGGGACTTTAGGAACAGTATACCAGGCTCTGCTTCTTTTGTCTTCCTGTTTCATTATACGGCCTGGTCTATTGAAAAATGAAACGGGAAGCCATGCCGGATAGATTATGGTGATACGTTTCTGGTTCTGGTTCATGCGGGTACCATAATGGGTCTTTTTACTTTTTAGGCGGGAACCTCAAAATACTTTCCCTTTTCTTGACGGTTATTGTGGGGCGGTATAAGCTTATTTCAAAATAAGTAGGGGAGGAAAGATCAATGACCGGTGGTATGTGATAGTGGGGAAGGATAAGGCTGGCCCCTATGATGGTGTTCTGGGATTCTCCTTTTCCCCCGATGGAAAAGTGCTCACGTATCTAGCGGGGATCGATGGTGAGTGGTACTCTAAAGTACTAATAAACGGGAAAGAGTATATCGGTTCTGTGAGTAATGGCGTGGTGGTGTATGTGGATAATGATACGATACGAATTCTGAATGGCAAATAGGGTTTAAGGCTGGGCTCCGTCATGGTGCCTCGGCGCGACGGTGTGATGTAAACGACCCTCTTGATAGAAACATCCAGCTCGGGTAGGGTAGGGGTACAGGGGCAGGAGTTATGTATACTATACGGGTAGAGGCGGATTTTGCGGCGGCCCATTTTCTCCGCCATTATCATGGAAAGTGTGAGCGTCTCCATGGGCACAATTATCGGGTGCGGGTCTGGGCCCGGGGAAAGGAGCTTTCCGAGGGAGGCATGCTCATCGATTTTGGGGTGCTGAAAGAAGGCCTCCGCACCGTCCTTGGTCAGCTAGACCACAGGAACCTCAATGATATTGCCTATTTTCAGGACGATCCCAGTGCCGAGCGTATAGCCCGCTATGTTTTCGAGGAGCTTACGGCTTTGCTCAAGGAACAGCAGCTTCCGTACAATCTCTTGTGGGCGGTGGATGTCTTTGAAACTCCCACAAGCATGGCCCGGTATGAGGGGGAATAAATAACTACGCAATAAATATTCGGGTTTACCAATAGAAGTCCATAGGTGAACAACGAAAAAAGGAGGGAATATGGACGGCTGGTGGGTGTATATATGGATATCACCTATGGCTCTTTTTCTGATCGTTATAACGTTATTACAAATAAAAAAGCATATGGATACCCATTTATTCTCGTTAAATGGGTTGTTATATTGTTCATTTTTTATAATTATTTTTCGTCTTCTTGAACTTATATCCCTTAATGACCAAATGGTAACGATCTTTTCTAAAATAACCTATCCTTTTATTAGCGTATGTCCCGTTTTCTGGTTCTTGTTTTCTATTGAGATTACGACCGGAAGATATTCTCTAATACGTCATAAATGGCTGTTGTATATTATACCTTTTCTAACTTCTTTTTTATTTTTTACTAATGATCTTCATAATCTTATTTGGAAACGTTATGAAATTGTCAGTTTTTTAATATTTAAGCAGATCCGGGTTTTGTCTTATGGTTTTTATTTCTGGATACATGTTTTTTATTCATATATGTTGTATTCTCTCGGTTCTATAATTATTATAACTAGTTTTATTTTACATCACCAAATTTTTCGTCTTCAGGCTTTGGGGTTTTATTGGGAGGATTGCTTCCTTTAATATTTAATGTTTTGTATGTTTTTAGAATTGGCGGCCTTACATTTGATTTTTCTCCTCTTGTATTGGCTTTAAGCAGTTTGTTTTTCTATATAGGGATAAAAAATACAAGTCTGGCATTTATCCATCCTTTTTCTAGAATTCTTGTATATTCGGAAATAACCGATCCGCTTATTATTGTAAACAAAAATAATATTATAGTGGATATTAATCTTTCTGCTAAAGATTATTTTGGATCTATTCTAAGAGTGGGGAAAAATGTGCAGGAGGTCTTTGAAAAATTCCCTTTTTGGATTTTTCAAAAAGATGATTTTTCTTCAAGAATTATGAAATTAGAGTGGAGCCGAAATTCTGATTCCTTGGAAACAAAAATAAGAATTAGTCCCCTTAGGTCAAATGGATATTCTATTATGGTTCTAGAAGAAAAAGGTCCCTCTGTGGTTTTTACCAGAAGGGAGAAAGAAATATTAGAATTATTAGGCAAACAAAAAAATCTAACAAACAAAGAAATAGCACGGCACTTGAATGTTGATGAAAGTACGGTGAAGACGCATATTCATAATTTGCTAAAAAAGACAAATAGCGCAAAGCGTTCTGATCTGGTTAATTATTTTGATGAAGAAGAAGGATGAGTTTGATTTTTTATCGCGATTAATAAAGGCCTCTTTTCTAATACAAGAGGCCTTTGTTTTATGCTCTATTATTACTACTTTTTTAGTAAAAAAATAATGATCTTTGTTTTATATCTTAACGAAAACACCAAAATTGAGCCGTAAATAGGGATTGTTTCCAGATACTACTAATTTTTCATAAATTGTAGATGCTTCATATTTGAAATCAGTCATTTGAATTGTGTATCCTAATTCGGCAAAGAATCCACCAAAGCTAAAGCTGTTGTATTCTAGGCCACCTCCTAAAAACATACAAAAAGCTCCAAGATAAGATGTTGTAAGCCCTTGATCTTTAAGATTGTCTTCAAATTCTTTTTCATTGGCATATATTCTCATGGATTCATAACCTACTCGTGCTATTCCGTAAATATTTACAATATTATTTAAAAGAAAATCATATTTGCCAGATATAAAAAGGGCCCACCCTTTTAGTGAACTAGATGAGTTCTCAATATCTCTTTCAAAAATAAAATATCCTAGCGAGCCTATTTGTAGTTGAGGAATAATGTGGTAAAGGAATTCTCCTCCTACAGAAAAGCCACCTTTAACATCATTGTTTACTTTAATAAAGCCTATTGGATTGTTCTGATAATAGGCTGTTTCTTTTAGTGTTATCTCACTATCGAAGATTGTGGAGACCATAGGCCGCAGAGTAAAGCGTTTTTCACCTTTGCTTTCTTGGGCAAAGCAGAAAGAAAAACCTAGTAAGATAAATAATACCGTTGCAATTTTCCTAAGAAAGTTCATTGGATATTCTCCTTGAAAGATAAAATTGTTATGTGTGTAAAAATATTATCAACAAAGTACGATTTCTTTAAAGGTTAGAAAATATCGAAAAAAGATTGAAAGAAGATTGATTTTTTCTAGATTTATTTTTTATGCAATTTTCTTCTATGGGTATTCTTTTCTCATTCTGGTATACACATGGGAAATATTTTCACATAGATTTTACATAATAACAAGATTTCGTTGTTACGTTTTTCATGATAACCTGTTATTATAATAACTTAGCTGTCTAAGGTTTCTTTTTGTTTTTGTTGGTATAGATTTTGCTAATTTTTCCCATGAAGCGTCTCTTTAAAAAAACTGTGGATAAAATGGAGTGGATATGAAAAAGAAAGCACCTGTTTTTTTAATCCTGGGCTGTGTTATTGGCGCCGGAATTCTTCTGTGGTTTTCCCGTGGATATCAGGTGGGGGCTTCAAAGAAAAAGCAGGCCTACGAATTTACCACCATTAGGAGAGGAACCATTGAGAGTACCGTTTCTGCTACAGGAACGTTAGCTGTGGAATCTTCGGTAGATGTGCTTGCCCAGATGAGCGGACGTATCGAAAAGGTCTTTGTAGATTATAATAGTAAGGTTAAAAAAGATCAGTTGCTGGCTACCATTAATACGGATCTTTTAAAACTGCAACAAAAATCTGCTCAGGCTACCGTAGATAAGATCCAGTCCCAATATAATCTTCAAAACCTAGCAGTTCAGAATGCAAAGGCCCTCTATGAAAAGGGTCTCCTTTCAGAGTACGATTATAAAAGTGCCCTTTCCACTCTTGAAGTATACCGGGCCGAGTTGTTATCTGCTCAGACGAGCCTGGAACAAATAGAAACTCAAATAAATCAATATGCGTACATTACAAGTCCCATTGATGGAATTATACTGTCTAAAAATATTGATGAAGGATCCAGCGTTACCGGTGGTTCTTCTTCCAGTTCCACAACCCTTTTTACTATTGCGGCGAACCTCTCCCGGATGCAAATCCTTGCAGAAGTAGATGAACTGGATATCAGTTCTATCCGGGTAGGTCAGGAAGTTCGTTTCACCGTGGAAGCCTATCCAGGTGTGAGTTTCACAGGAAAAGTAAAAGAGATTCGGCTTGAGCCAAAGACAAGCAATAATGTGGTGTACTACTATGTAAATATTCTGGCGGACAATACCTCAGGCAAGTTGCTCCCTGGCATGACTGCTCAGGTCACTTTCATAAAGGAAAAAAAGGAAAACGTACTGGTGGTCCCTAATGGGGCCCTTCGGTTTTCACCGACGAGTCTAAGTGAAACGGAACGAGAACGGGCCTTGTTTATTGCCCGTTTACCTGCCACTATGAGTGCCGAAGCCCGGAAGGAAGCCCTGGCACGTTATGATGAGATGGTCAAAAATCGTACTTCTCAGAATCGGAGTTCCTCCCAGGGACAGGGGCTTACTAGTCTTATGGGGGGCGTTCCCCGTATGCCGGGCGTGCCCGGCGGTGGACCTGGTGGTCCTGGAATGCCAGGCCCAGGAGGTACCACAGGACGGCGTAGCCAGGGGGCGTCTCAAGGAGGCGTAACAAGTGGAACATCAAATGGAACAGAAGGCCCTCCGGGAACGGAGGCTAGTTTCTCCGCCGAAGGAAATGCCTATGGGACCATCCCTGCGGTTCAGAAACCCCTGTGGTACCTCGATGAATCGGGGAACCTTGCCGCTCTTATAGTTCAAGTTGGTATTAGTGACGCCCAGTATACAGAGGTTTCTGGCTCCTCCGATCTTGAAGGAAAACAGGTAATTTTAAAAGTAAAGGCTGAGTAACTATGGCAATCATCGAGATGCAGGGAATTCAGCGCTTTTATATCATGGGGGATATTGTGGTTAAGGCCCTGCGGGGAATAGATCTTGTTGTGGAAGAGGGAGAATTTGTGGCAATCATGGGGCCTTCTGGGTCTGGAAAATCCACCCTTATGAACATCCTCGGGTGTCTGGATAAACCCACCGCAGGGACCTACCTTCTGGACGGAGTAGACACCTCCCAGGCGGGTCCTGACGAATTTGCGGACATCCGGAACAACAAAATTGGCTTTGTGTTTCAGGGCTTTAATCTCCTTCCTCGAACAAGCGCCCTTGAAAATGTGGAACTGCCTCTTTTTTATGATCGCTCTGGATGTAAGATTGATGCTCGGGCCCGGGCCCGGGCTGTTCTGGAAGAAGTAGGCCTTGGCTCCCGCCTGGATCACATGCCGAGTCAACTTTCAGGGGGGCAACAACAGCGGGTAGCCATTGCCCGGGCCATGGTAAAGGATCCCGCCTTTATTTTAGCCGATGAGCCGACAGGAAATCTGGATTCAGAGATGAGCCTCGAAATTATGGCCCTTTTTCAGGAACTTAACAACCGTGGAAAAACCATCGTGATGGTTACCCATGAACCGGATATTGCATCCTATACCAGGCGGATCATCACCATGAGGGATGGCATGATTCTTTTGGATGAACCGGTACACCAGCAAAAAAGCGCCGCAGAAGATCTTGCTGCATGGAAGGCCCGTCATAAAGCTCTCGCGGAAGGGGAACGCCTATGACCTTTGCAAAATTGATTACCCTTTCCATGCGAAGTATCCTGCGTAATAAGATGCGAAGTTTTTTAACTTCCCTCGGAATCATCATTGGAGTGGGATCAGTCATTGTTATGGTAGCCGTAGGATCCGGTTCTCAGGCAGAAATAAAGCGTCAGATCGCTGCAATGGGAACAAATCTGTTAATGGTGATGCCTCCACGGGGGCCCCGGGAAGCAAATCGGCTTTCCCTGGCAGATGTGACAAAACTCCGACAGGAAGCAAGTTACCTCGCTGCTATTTCGGGGGAAGTGCGAATTTCAGGAATGACCGTGATTGGTGGATCTGCCTACTGGTCTACTACGGTGTACGGGGTGGAACCGGATTACCTTACGATCAAGGACTGGGGGGTAGCGGAGGGAGAAATTTTTACTGAAAAGGATTTAACCACTCGAAGTAAAGTGGCCGTCCTGGGTGCCACGGTGGCTTCTAAGTTATTTGGGGATGAAAGTCCTCTGGGAAAAAATATCCGGATTGCCACAACACCCTTTACGGTGATTGGGGTTTTAACCAAAAAGGGCGCCACTGGTACGGGAAGCGATCAGGATGATGTGGTACTTGTACCACTTCATACGGCCGTGAATCGACTTTCCCGGGATGGGAAACTCAATCTTATCGAAATGAGTGTTGTTCGGGAGGATCTCATGTCCCAGGCTCAGACGGAGGTTACCGCTATCCTGCGGGAATCTCATAAACTTGCCGAAGGGGCAAGCGATGATTTTACGGTGATGAACCAGGAACAGATCATTCAAACCGCTTCCCAGACCTCTCAAACTCTTACGATGCTTCTTGCGGCTATTGCCGGGGTTTCCCTTATTGTTGGGGGTATTGGGATCATGAATATCATGCTGGTTTCCGTTACGGAGCGGACCAGGGAAATTGGGATCCGTATGGCCGTTGGAGCCCGTCGCCGGGATATCCTTTTACAGTTCCTTTCCGAGTCGATTATCTTAAGTCTCATGGGAGGTTTTATCGGAATTCTCCTGGCGATACTTGTCTCATTCCTGTTGAGGACCCTTCTTAAAATGCCTACCCTCATCCATCCGGAAATTGTACTTCTGTCAGCGGGGTTTGCTGCGGCGGTGGGAATTTTCTTTGGCTGGTACCCTGCTCAAAAAGCGGCCAATCTGTATCCTATCGATGCCTTGCGATATGAATAGGGAGAACTCTATATGAAAAAAATGCTAGGTTTGCAAAAATTATGGCCCTTCATAAAGGAAGATGTTGTATTTTTGTGTTTTTTTCTCTGGACCGTGCCTTTTTCTTTTGGAGAGGCGCCTGCCGGTACCAGTGAACGCCTGAACCTTACGGCGGCTCGTAATCAGGCTCTTGCCCGTTCCCTCGATCTCCGGAAGGCTCAGATCGCAGTAGATAAGGCGAATCTTTCTAGATCTGCGGCGTTATACAATTTGTTTCCCAGTATTTCGGGAAGCCTTTCAGGTAGTTGGTCCTATCCTGAAAGCGGCAGTGCTTCCAGTACCCTTTCCAGTTCTGCTCGTTTGTCCGGAAGTGTTACCCTCTTTGATGGGGGATCGGGAAAGGCAAAACTGGATGCGGCGACACTGGCTGCTCAATCGGCCCAAGAGAGCCTTCGATCTACCCGTCTTTCAGTTATCGAAGCGGTAGACACGGCTTTTTTAGACGTGCTCAAAGCGCAGGCGGCGCTGGATGCAAAGGAAAGTAGCCTTGTGGCTACTAAATGGCGCCTTCAGATTGCCCAGGTTAAAGCTGCGGTTGGGGCCCTTTCAAAGGCGGACCTTCTTTCTACCGAAGCGGATATGGCCAGTGCCCAGGCGAGCCTTTTCTCTGCCCAGAAAACCCTTGCCGCAGCTCGAGCCAAGCTTGCATCTCTTACGGGAGTCCCCTCTACGGTCCCTCTCGTAGCAGTGGATTTTACTCAGTATGATGAAGTAATCGGGAAGCTTGCTGCCCTTGAAAATCAACAACTTGCTGCTCTGATGAATGCCCTTGTGGCCCTGGCCCGGAAACAGAATCCCCAGCTAGCAGTGTATCAGCTTTCGATAGGGGAGGCCCGGGCAAGTCTTAATTCTGCGAGGAGTTCCTGGTTCCCTTCTGTTTCTGCAGGGGTATCTCAGAATTTTCCCCTCCAGGGAAACAGTTCTAACCAGATAACAGGGAGTGTGAGCCTATCTGCTTCCTGGAACCTTGATTTCTGGGTTACAAGGAATTCGGTAGAACAGGCCCAGAAAGCCCTTTCCCAGGCTGAAATTGACCGGGCAAGCCAAGAGCAAACCCTTAGCCTCACCATTGAACAGACCCTGTATGAATGGATTTCGTCGGCCCTTCAAATTTCTTCATCTATGAAGGCCCTCGAGTATGCCCAGGCTAATTATGACAACGTGGCAGAAAAATTCCGTCTTTCCAGTGCTGCCATTTCTGACCTTGCGAGCGCAGAAGCCCTCCTTAGCTCGAGCAAAGAATCTCTTATAACCGCCCAATATAGCTTTTTGACAGCCCTCTTTTCTTTACGGAATTCGGTAGGGGTGGAAGAAGAGGAAGAAATTCTAAGGCTTTTAAAAGAGATTCAGTAGGGTGAGGAAAAAAGGGGGGAAGAAACACATTAAACTCCCTTTTCATAGAAGGGGCCCCTTCTTATTTAAATAAGAAGGAGCTCTTTCGTCTATTTTCATCGGCTTTCCATACCACCTAGCGTGGAGCTTTTGAATGTGCGGGCCTCTTTATGTTTTTTATTACCTTCCGAGCCACCCACCGTCTACCGCGAGGGTATGGCCGTGCACATAATCGGATGCAGGAGATGCGAGGAACACTACCGCGCCGGCTAAATCGGAGGCTTCGCCCCAACGGCCTGCGGGAATACGGGAAAGAATCTCCTGACTGCGCTGGGGGTCGTTACGCAGGGCTTCGGTATTATCGGTGGCCATGTAGCCTGGCGCAATGGCGTTAACATTGATGCCATGCTTGGCCCATTCGTTGGAAAGGGCCATGGTAAGTCCCCGGATGCCGCTTTTGCTGGCCGTATACGAAGGAACCCGGATGCCTCCCTGGAAACTAAGCATGCTCGCCACATTGATGATTTTCCCTTTTTGTTTTTGAGCAACCCAGTGCCGGGCCGCCGCTTGACTTAAAAAGAAAACCGTCCTGAGGTTAAGGTTCATGACATCGTCCCATTCGGCCTCGGTAAAGGAAAGGGCTTCGTTTCTCTTGATGATCCCCGCATTGTTTACAAGGATATCCAGCCGGCCGTAGGTCTCAAGGACGGTACCTATAATCCGGGGAATCGGTTCAAGAGAACGGAGATCCGCACTGACATAGACAAAGCGGCGGCCCGCCGCCCGAACCGCCGCTTCTGTTTCGGGGGCCTGGGGAGAAGCGCTCACCCCGAGGATATCTGCCCCCGCCTCGGCCAGGGCTATGGCCATAGCCTGTCCGAGACCTCGGTTGCAGCCGGTAACAATAGCCACCTTCCCATCAAGCTTGAATTGTTCAAGAATTCCAGCCATGAACTACCTCCTATCGTAGATCCTCGGGTTTGACGAAATCCATATCATCAAAGGTTTGGTTTTCTCCAGCCATGGCCCAGATAAAGGTGTACGCCCCCGTCCCTACCCCAGAGTGGATAGACCAACTGGGAGAAATAACCGCCTGTTCGTTGGCAACCACCAGGTGCCGCGTTTCTGAGGGCGCTCCATGAAAGTGAAATACCCGCGCATCGGGGGCCATGTCAAAATACAGATACACCTCCATCCGTCGTTCATGGGTATGACAGGGCATGGTGTTCCAGACACTTCCCTTCGCAAGAACCGTCATCCCCATCACGAGCTGACAGCTTTTGCAAACCGCCGGATGCACATACTGATAGATGGTCCGTTCGTTGCTGGTTTCGCTGCTCCCCAGTTTTTTAGGGTTGGCCTGGCTCTGGCTTATCTTTATGGTGGGGTAACTCTGGTGGGCAGGAGCGCTGGCAAGGTAGAACTTGGCTGGTTCTGAAGGAGATAGGGATTCAAAACGAATATCCCTCGCCCCCATCCCAACATAGCATCCCTCGCTTTTAGCAAGTTCATACCTAGTGCCATCTACCACGAGGAGACCGGGACCACCGATGTTAATCACCCCTAATTCCCGTCGTTCAAGAAAATATTCCGTCCCCAGTTCTTTCCCCGACTCGAGTACCAAAGCCTTTATGGTGGGAACGATGCCGCCGAAAATAAGCCGATCCTGGTGGCTGTAGGTAAGGCGAATTTCTCCGGGAACAAAAACCTGTTCCACTAAAAAATGACGCCGTTGTGTTGCGGTGTCGTACTGTTTTGCATCCTCTGGATGGCTCGCATACCGTATATCAAATTTCATGGTATTTCCTCCTGTAATGAGAGGGGTTCCTTTTCTGGCTCTATTAGTGTCTCAGCCACGAACTCTGGCGGCTACAGGATCTAATTTTTGGTAAAACCTGCACTCCCCCTCAACTGGCCAGAAAAGGTTTCTCCCGTACTTCTTTATCGCTGTACCCGGCCGGAACCGTCACCCTTCATGAGAGTTTCCACTTCTGCCAGGGTACTCAAATTGAAGTCCCCCGGGATGGCGTGCTTTAAAGCCGATGCAGCCACCGCAAAGTTCAGGGCCCGTTCCTCATCATCTTTAAAATTGAGCAGTCCATAGATAAGACCGGCGGAGAAACTATCGCCTCCTCCTACCCGGTCTACGATATCGGTGATCTCATACTTTCGAGAGAGGATACCCCCTTTTTTGCCTATAAGGACCGCGGACCAGCCATTGTGGTCTGCGGAGTGACTTTCCCGGAGGGTAATGGCCAGGTATTGTACCTGGGGAAACTCCTTTTGCACGAGGGTTGCGAGCTCTTTGTAGGCCTCAATATTAAGGGAGCCACTGCTCACATCGATCCCCGCTACCTCAATCCCAAGGCACTTTTGAATATCCTCTTCGTTAGCAATGAGGACATCCGCGTACTGGGCAAGGCCCCGCATGATTTCGGGGGCCTTTTTACCATAATTCCAGAGTTTCTTGCGGTAGTTGAGGTCGATGGATACGGTACATCCCGCGGCTTTTGCGGCCTTAATAGCCGCCAGGGCACTATCCGCCGCCGATTGGGAAAGGGCCGGCGTAATACCGGTGATATGGAACCACTGGGCCCCTGCAAAAATAGTGTTCCAGTCAAAGTCTGTCGGTCCAACCCGAGAAATACAGGACCCATCCCGGTCATAGACCACATTGCTGGGCCGCTGGTTTGCTCCGGTTTCAAGGAAATAGATACCAAGCCGGCCGGCGGTCTTTTTAATAAAGGATGTGTCTACACCGTATTTTCGCAGTTCCCGAATTGCCCCTTCGCCAATGGGATTGTCGGGAACGGCCGTCACAAAGGCCGCCGATTCTCCAAAAAGGGCAAGGGAGACCGCCACATTGGCTTCTCCTCCTCCAAAGGTAGCCTCCAGGAGGGGAGACTGAAAAAAACGCTCGTGTTCTGGCGACTTAAGGCGAAGCATGATTTCGCCAAAGCTTATGATTCGATGGGCCATACAAAACGCTCCTCAAAATTGAAATAGGGAAAGGATTCCGCCAGGGCTGGCTAACGGTCCAGGGACCTACCAGCCTGTGCTCTTGTTTGGAGTGTCTATTGGTACAGCTTTGGGATTCCTTTCCCTCTTTGTATTATACATCAATCAGCACTTTCGTCAATTATTTTTGAAACAATGGTTCATTTTTTAATTGTTTTATGGTATAGTAGGATTCATGGAGGATAGATATGAATGATCTTTTTTTAAAGATCCGGGATATTGGACTGGTCCCGGTAATAAAAATCGATAACCCCGATCACGCGGTCCCGTTGGGGCGGGCCCTTGTGGCAGGGGGCTTGCCGGTGGCGGAAGTTACCTTCCGAACCGATGCGGCGGAAGAGGCAATTCGGCGAATGAAGGCGGAACTTCCTGAGCTTCTGGTGGGGGCCGGTACGGTGATCAACCCCGCCCTGGCGCAAAAGGCGGTCCAGGCGGGGGCAAGTTTTATTGTTTCCCCCGGTTTTAATCCTGCCACGGTAGACTGGTGTCTGGAACGGAATATACCAGTTCTTCCTGGGGTGAATAACCCGAGTCTTATTGAGCAGGGGCTTTCCCGGGGGCTAGAGGTGTTTAAGTTTTTCCCCGCCGAAAACTCCGGTGGGGCCCCCATGATTCAGGCCCTTTCTGCCCCCTTCGGCTCGATTCAGTTTGTACCAACCGGGGGAATCGATGCAAACAATCTGGCTGAGTATGCGAAGCTTGACGCGGTTCTTGCCATCGGCGGTAGTTGGATGGTAAAGGCGGACCTTATTCAAAATGAACAGTGGGATACCATTACGGCCCTTTGTCGGGAAGCTCGGCTTAAGCTTCAGGGCTTTTCTTTTGCCCACCTGGGGATTAATCAGGACACTCCAGAGGAAGCAAAAAAGACGGCCAATGTGTTTGCCGCCCTCGGTTTTGCTCTAAAAGAGGGAAATTCTTCAATATTTGCAGGGACTCCCTTTGAAATTATGAAGAGTCCCTTCCGGGGCACAAAGGGTCACATTGCGATCAGTTGTTATAACGTAGAACGGGCCCTGGCATACCTTGCTCCCTATGGATTTAAAGGGGTAGAGGAAACGGCAAAGCGGGAAAAGGGCAAACTGAAAGTGATCTATCTGGATAAAGAAATTGGGGGCTTTGCGGTACACCTGGTGAAGGCGTAACGTGGTGGAGGGACCCAGAGTTCCCTGTAAAAGATAGTTGAAAACAAACGGAGCAGGTCTTCCCAGCCCTGCTCCACGTAAGAATATCTACCTGTCACTATACGGTAGAAATCAGGAAATAGACGCCCCAGGATTCTAATAAAAAAGGGCCCTCTGGGAGCCCTTCCTTTTCTTTTACACCTTACACCTGTGGAACCGATGTTTCTATCTCAATGGAAAGATCTTCTACATTATCTTCTATCAAAAACGGTTCTTTCTGTTCCTGCGTACGGGCGGGGAATTCCACGGTGGTTCTTTTCACCTGGAGATGACGAATATTGCGCAGGCGAATGCCCCGTCCTGCCGGCAGTGGTAAACCCCGGTACATGGCGGCTTCGCTCGGAGGATGATCCGTGTTTTCCGAGAGAGTAAATGTACAATCTTCAATATGCACGTTTTCGATAGGCCGTTCGGGGAGTCCTACAATAAAGGCGGCTGCGGCCTTGCAGTCCTCTCCCCTAAGACCATGAACTCGGATATCTCGAATCCACGGTGTAGTAAGGGTTATAGGTTGAGGGGTACAGCTAAAAATAGGATCTTCCGGCGGAGGGCCGCCAGGTCCGTAGTAACAGTTAATAACGAGGGGGCAGAGAACTCCTCGCATGGTACAATTTTCTAACTGAATGTTTTCGATGGTTCCTCCCCGTCCTCGTCGAGTTTTTATCCGTAAGCCCCGATCGGTTTCATCAAGCTGGCAATTACGGATGGTCACATTTCGGACCCCACCAGCGGTTTCACTGCCGATCACAATGCCCCCATGGCCTCCTTGCATGGTGCAGTGCTCAATAAGTACCGATTCGGTAGGGCGGTTCACCCGAAGGCCATCTTCTCCTGATCCGGATTTAAGACCAAGGCAGTCATCACCTACATCAAAATGGCAACGTTCTATGTGTACCTGGCTACAGGAGTCCAGGTTAAGCCCATCGGTGTTGGGACCGTCATGGGGGTTCTGAAAAGTAACCCCCGCAATATGAACCTGCTCGCAATACACAAGATGGGTGTTCCAGAAAGGAGAATTCTGCAATTGTACATCCTGGATTTCTACGTTTTTACAATTGAAGAATTGTAGCAGGGGAGGGCGCAGAAATTGCAATTCCCGGCCTCCTCCTCCCGAGGGCTGGGTGCGATAGGATGGATTCAACGCCGCAAGACGATCTTCAAAAGGATGTTTAGGTTCTCGACGCCCTTCTTTCCGGGCCTGTCGCAAAAAATCCCACCAGGCTTTCCCGTTCCCCTCGATGATACCGGTCCCCCTAACTCCCAGATGCTCTGAATCCCGGGCAAAAATAAGGGGATGCATGGCCCAGCATTCCACCCCTTCCCAACGGGTCCAGACAGGTCCATACCGATCGAAGTCTGGAATAAAAGAAAGAACGGTATCTTCTTCGATCACCAGATACACCTTTGATCGTAGAAGTATGGGGCCACTCTGAAATAATCCACCCCGCAGACGGAGGATCCCCCCACCAGCTGCGGCAAGGTTGTTTATTGCCGACTGGATGCGGCGACTATCGTCCCGGAACTGATTTCCCTGTTCTGCGATGAGTTCTAGTTCCATATGCAAGTCCTATAAAAAATGATATTATGTTTCACTATGATGAATATTGGTGTTCGATGCCATGATGTAGGCATATTTCCCCCCGATCTTCTTGCAGAAAAGGTCGCTGCTACCGGTGTTCGTTGCGTCCAGCTTGCCCTTTCAAAGGCTTTGCCGGGAGCTCCTTTGGTGCCCGAAGATATCAATATTCCCCAGGTATCTGGGGCCTTTCAGCGTCAGGGCCTTTCTATTGCCGTCCTGGGGTGTTACATCAACCCGGTACATCCAGACCGGAATCAGCGAGAGGCCGCCCTCCGGCGTTTTGAGGCCCACCTGCGGGCGGCCCCTCTCTTTGGCTGTCCCATCGTGGGTACCGAAACGGGTTCCTGTGCCGCCGACTGTTCCTACCATCCCGATACCGAGCGGGATGAAACCTTTGCAGACCTGGTCGTTTCGGTGGAACGGCTTGTCCGCTGTGCCGAAACGGTAGGTTCTGTCATCGTTGGGGTCGAAGCGGTAGCAGAAAAACACACCATCTCGACTCCCGAAAAGATGGCCCGGCTTCTTAAAGAGATCGATTCCCCCCACCTGGGGGTTATCTTTGATCCTACCAACCTGGTTCCCTCATCGGGTATCGAGGATATGGGATCCTTCCTTGACCGCTGCTTCGAAGCCTTTGGGCATAAAATTGTGGCGGTCCATGCCAAGGATTACCGGATGGAACTGGTTGATGGAAGAATGATAAAATCACCTTCCCTGCCTGCCGGTACGGGCCTTCTTCCCTGGCCAGATATTTTACGCCGCCTTAGGGCTATCAATCGGGAAGCAGTCCCCATTCTTATTGAGGATATTAAGGCTTCCCACATTGAGGAAACAAGAAGGCGCCTCGAAACCTTTTGGTCCCACCTTGAGTATATGTAAAGTTTCTGTAAAAAGGAACGGAAAGAAGCGCCATTATTTTGTACTATAACGACTTCCCTCTCCTCCCGAAGCGGGGGTGGTGTTGTTCTGTTCGAAAGGTCGGAAAAATACAAAAACGTATCTGCAAATTTGTAGAAAGATGCATACAATTAAGATGAGAGATAGAGCACATTGATGGGGTGCTCTATCTCTATGGTTCGTCCTCCGGCACGGGCCTCGAATGTTTTTATTTTCCCTACTGAAGGAGAGTACCTATCTTTATGAGTAGTTATGCAGCGGTAACGTCAAAAAAATCGCTCTGGCGGGAGATCCGACGGTATATGCCGATTTATATGCTTATGGTGCTTCCGCTTCTGTATTATGCGATATTCCGGTACTGGCCTATCGTGAACGGCCAAATCGCATTTAAGGATTACATGGCCCTGGATGGCGTATGGGGAAGCAAGTGGATCGGTTTTGAAAATTTTCGTTCTTTTTTCAATTCCTTTTATTTTTGGGAACTCCTGAGAAACACGGTCTTTTATAGTTTTGGGAAACTCCTCGTGGGGGTTCCTGTTTCTATCATTCTGGCCATCATGATTTATGAGACCAATCATCCCAAGCTCGGAAAGGTGGTGCAGACGTTATCCTATCTTCCCCACTTTCTTTCGTGGGTTATCGTGTATGGTATTCTTTTGGTGCTTCTCGCACCCGGGGATGGGTTGGTAAACGATGTCCTTAAAGCCATGGGACAACAACCCATCGATTTTTTAACCAACACTAAGTACTTCCCCTGGATTGTGATTCTTTCTGATGCCTGGAAGGAGATGGGATGGAGTGCCATCATCTTTATTGCGGCCCTCATGGCTATCGATCCTACCCTGTTTGAAGCCGCGGCTGTTGAAGGGGTTACAGCCTTTCAGCGGGTGTGGTACATCACGCTTCCCCTTATTCGGCCGGTAATCATGACGGTGGTAATCCTTAAGTTGGGAACGATTCTGGACGCGGGCTTTAACCAGATCTTCATGCTCTATTCAATCCCGGTATACAGCGTAGCGGATATTATCGATACCTGGGTATACCGCCAGGGTCTTTTGGAATTCCGCTTTGGTCTTGCCACGGCGGTGGGCCTTTTTAAGGGAACCATCGGAATGATCATGGTGATTATCGCAAACCGGCTGGTAAAGCGGTTCTCCGATTCTTCAATGTATTGATGAGGTGATGGTGTTATGGCTCAAGGAACGATGAAGATACGACTTTCACCGAGTGATCGGATTTTTTATGGGATTATCGATGTTCTCCTAGTGTTTATTTTAATCATTGTGGCAGTTCCCTTGTGGAGTACGATTACCCTCTCCTTTCGACCGAACCACTTTATAGGAAGTAATCTGGAAGGGATGTTTCTTGCTCCCTGGAAATGGTCTACCGCCGCCTATCGGGCCCTGCTGGGAAACCGGGGCTTTTATGGCCTTCAGTAACAGTCTTAAGATTCTGGTTTTTGGTGTTATCACCGCCCTCTTTTTTACGGTTCCCATGGCCTATGCCCTTTCGATTCGGGGGCTCCCGGGCCACAAATTTTTCCATATCTTTGTGCTTATTCCGTACCTGTTTAACGTGGGACTCATTCCGGCCTACCTGGTGGTAACCACCGTGGGGCTTACTAATAGGTTAGCGGCGGTGTTTTTGCCAGTGGCCATTAGTACCTACAACCTGCTTATTATGCGGCAATTTTTCGAAGGAATCCCGGAAGAACTCAAAGAATCGGCCCGTATCGATGGAGCTTCGGAACTTACTATCCTGCTCCGTATCGTGCTTCCCCTATCAAAGCCTATTCTGTTAACGATAGGGCTCTACTATGGAGTGGCGTTCTGGAATGACTTCTTGCATGCCCTCATTTACCTTAATAAGGCTTCCCTCCATCCGCTACCTATTTTGCTCCGAAACATACTCCTTGCAAGCGGTATGAATGAGTTTGTGGAGGTGAATGCCTTTGGAGAAGCCTCGGTACAGTCGATTAAAGCAGCGAGTGTGTTTATGGCGGCGATTCCCATGGTTATTGCCTACCCATTTATTCAGAAATTCTTTACCAAGGGAACCCTGCTGGGAAGTATTAAGGGGTAAGGGGAAAGCGCCCTCTTCCCAGGAAGAGTATCTCTTCCTCACGGGCAGAGAAAGCTGGGGTGGACCCCTTGGGTATAAGGGATGAGGTAAAAAACGGAACCCCGACAATTTTTAGGGGGACCCAGAGAGTGTAAGGGCTCTAAATAAGAATTCAAGAACCTCCGTGGACATGGTTCGACGGGGTTCTAGATAGATGGAACAAGGAGGCTTTGTATGAAGCGTTTTGTGTCGATGGTACTCGTACTCCTCCTGGCCTTTGGAATGGTAACATTTACCTTTGCTGAAGGACAGGCGGATGGGAAAGGGGGATCTTCCTCGGGACCGGTGACGATTGAACTCTGGTATGGGGCGGCGGTTACCGAAGCAGGACCACCCCCGGCTGACTGGGTAGCCCTTAAGATCATCAAGGAAAAGCTCAATATCGATCTTAAGATTACCGCCCTTCCTTCGGCGAACGAAGATCAGGATGTAAAGATTAACACTGCTGCGGCGGCTAACGCCCTGCCCGATCTCTTTATGGTAAGCCGTCCTGTGTGGATGAACCTTATTAAACAGGGACTTATCGCTCCGGTAGATGATTTGTATCCCCTTATGCCGAACCGCTGTAAGTATCACTATGATGAGGATAGCCGGGCGTTTACTACCGTCAATGGGAAATCCTATGGGCTTGCTTCCCCTGGTTCTATTGCCAAGAATGAGGGGCTTCTGATCCGAAAGGACTGGCTTGATAAGTTGGGCCTCAAGGTTCCTACCACCACGGAAGAACTGTTCCAGGTGATGAAGGCCTTTACCACAAAGGATCCCGATGGAAACGGCAAAGATGATACCTATGGGTTTGGGGCCTTTATTGAAATCAATAACTTTGAAGAAGGGCTTGGCCGCCGTTTCGATCCTATTTTTGGAGCCTTTGGAGTAGCGGGAACCTGGAATCTTTCGGCTAAAAACCCCGGTCTTAATGTGCGCAAACCCGAATACTACGATGCCCTGGCCTATGTCCGGCGCATGGTGGATGAAAAGGTTATCGATCCTAACTGGGTTAGCTATAAGAAAGATGATTTCCGGGCTGCCTGGAAACAGGGGCGCTTTGGGATCATGCGGGAACAGAATGCCGCCTATGCAGCAGAATCCAACTATACTCCCTTTGATAAGAATTTCCCCAACGGTGAATGGATTGTGATCGATCCTCCTAAAGGACCGAAAGGGTTCCAGTCGGTGGGGGTCTTTACCCAGAGTTACCGGATTTATGCGGTTTCTACCAAGGCCATGAAGGCTGGTAAAGGGCCGGCCATTGCAAAACTCCTTGAATGGATGAGCTCCGATGAGGGGTATTTCCTCCTTGGGTGGGGTGTAGAAGGGGTAAACTATGTGAAAGGTCCCGATGGGGTTCCGACGGTGAACGGGATCCCCGATCCTGCCAAAGGTTTCAGCAAACCCGAGATGCAGCCCCTTACCCAGCTACGGAACATGGTGTTCTATAATGGAGACCTGGAACTGAAAGCCCGCTATCCCACCTATAAGGCACCCTATTCTGGTAAGACCATGAGTGCCCTCACGGTACTTCGGGACATGCAGAAGCGACCCTGGACCAATGGGGTCGGCGCAGATACCCTTCCCAATCCTTCGGCGGATCTTAAGCGCTTCTATGAACAGGGGGTTGTGGAGTTTGTGACTGGTGCTCGCCAGCTTACTCCTGAGAACTGGAAGGCCTGGGTGGCCGAATTCGATAAGATGGGCGGTCTTGACTGGGAAAAGGCCGGGATTGAATATGCCCGGGCGAACAATCTGTTAAAATAGGTACGGTCATGGGTTGGTCTAGCCAGGGAGCCTGAAGCAAGGAAGTTATAAAAAGCTTCCTTTGGGGCCCCAGGGAAAGGCCAGAGCGAATTCCTGATACACAACAAAAGAAAAGAAATAAGGGACCGGTGAAGAGCCGGTCCCTTTATGTTTTCTGAGGCTCAAAGCATAAGCCGCGAATAGTTTTTTTCCTTTATTATGATCCTTCTAAAGATCCAAGGCCTAAAATCCAAGGCTCTTTATCAAGGCCTTGGTACTATCATGTCCCTTCTGTTTCGGCGGTAACCCCTTTCCCTTCTATTTCTGCGGGGGAACCAGTAATAACGGCGGTCCCCTTTTTCCAGCGGTATATCACGAGCAGCGCCGCAATGATGGCGCTTATACCCATCATCATGTTGCTGATCATCATGGAAAGGCCAAGCCCTTCAGTTTTGAGGTTGGTATAATGCTGGAAATACCACAGGGGTGGAATGCGGAACACAAAAAGCCGTAATAGATTCAAAACCATAGAAATCCGGGTATACCCAAAACCATATAAGAGACCCATAACAGAACTCGAGATAGCCAGGAGTACCGAGGCATAGCGTTCATAGTTGTACACCTCTGCAATTTCTTGAGAAAAGAGGGGATCCCCCCGAGCGAAGAGATGAATAAGGGTATCCTTACAGATACTCATAAGGATAAAGAAAAAGATTCCCAAGATTATATTGATAGTACAGGTGATCTTAAAAGTTTCAAAGGCCCGGTGACTGTTTTTATTTCCCAAATTCTGGCTAATAATGGTGGCTTCTGCTTCCTGAAAGCCGATGGGAGGCATGGTGACCAGGCCCCCAATGCGGTTAGAAACGCCGAGGGCCCCGATAGCCATGCTTCCGTAGGCGGCACTCATGGAATTAACCACCGCTTTCCCATAGTTAAAAATGAATTTTTCAAGAAAAACGGGGGTAGAAAGAGAAACGATGGGCTTTATTTCAGCGGTATCCACCCCATAGTGGCGAAGGGTCTGTATGATACCACTCCCTTCTTTAAGAAGAAAGGTCCCCCCCGCAAAAAGGGAGACTGTTCCCTGGGCAATAAGGGAAGCAATGGAAAGCGAAAGGGGGCCCCAGCGGAATAGGTATACGAAAAGAAGGGTGGCCCCTAACTTTGTAAAAAGGATAAGAAGATTCCACCAGAAAATTCGTTCCGTGTTTCCCCGGGCCCGCTCAATCGCAAAATATACGCTGTTAAGACATATGAATACGAGGCCGAGCAGTTCTATTCTGAATAAGGTAAGGCCGGGATCTAATAGATCAGGGGGCATTTTAAAAAAACGGAGAATCCAGGGGGCAAGGGGAATCATAATCCCAAGGATGACGAATATAAGGACCAGCGTAAACATAAAAAGGATACCCATCCGTTGCTGGGCTTTTTGGGTATCATGGGCTCCAATTGCCCGGGCAATGAGTACCCCACCGCCCACGCCGAGCCCTGCACTAAGGGTCGTAAAAAGGGACTGAATCTGGGAAACAAAAGAGACAATTGAAACGATTCGAGCTCCCATCGATGCCGCGATAAGGGTATCGAGGAAGCTAAAAACCTGGCTTATCCCGTTATAAAACACCAAGGGGAGGCCGAGTTGAATCACCACGCTCCAGAGGTTGCCGTACAGAATAAAATCCCGACGATCTCTAGTAGCGGTTCTATTGTCGGTTTTCAAGGAAACTGCTTTTCTCATGAAGCATGGTTATACCAAAAGATGAGAAAAAAGGTTGTGCAATTATTGTCTAATTATGAAAAAAATGTTCAAATATTGTTCATTGTTATGCTTCCCCCTGATATTCGGATAGAGGACGAAGTTTGTAATCTTCGATTTATTAGAAAGTCCCGGGCTACCACCAACCCGGAACGACATTTTCATAGTTCCTGGGAATTCCTGTACGTGGCTTCTGGTTCTCGCACCTTCTTTTATCGCAGTGCCACCTATGCGATGGGTGAAGGCGCGATCGCCATTATTCCTCCGGGAATTCTGCATCGGGGACTCAACCAGAAGGGAGAGACCTGCGAGCTTTATAATATATATGTGCTTGATCAAAACAATCCTCTCTTTTCTTCCCTTCTTCCCCTCTGTGTTTCCTGGGTTGAACAGCACGATCCGGTAATCCAGTTTGATGAAAAAAGCCGTTACGAAGTGGAGTCCCTCTTTCAGTCTATGGGGATGGAACTTCAAAGGAAAGAGCCCTGGTATGTCCAGGTAGTATGGGCCCAATTGGCCCTGCTTGTGGCCCTATCCTGCCGTTCTGCGGCCCAGGCTCAACGGGGAACAGGGCAACAACAGCTCGACCCCCGCATCCAGGAAACCCTTCACTGGATCGATCTGCATTATGCCGAACCTATCGATTTAGAACGGGTTGCGCAGCAGACCAGTATGAGTCCTGCCTATTTTTCAAAATTGTTTTATAGAACCACCCAGATCCATTTTCATGAATACCTTGCCTCTGTTCGAATCCAGAGGGCCTGTAGCCTTTTGGCCACCACCCGTGAACCGGTGTACCGTATTGTCGAACGGTGTGGTTTTGGGAGTGTTACCCAGTTTGGCAGGCTGTTCCGTCAACTGACAGGGCAGCATCCTCTGGAATATCGAAGGAAAACAAATCCTCAGTATACGAGCACCTAGAAGGTTTCGAGGTTCCCGTGACCAGTATAAGGGGCCCTTTGTTCTGCAAAGAGCGGTAAAGGTCTCCTTTGTTAAAAAATTGGTCGGTTCAATTCTAGAATAGTGGGATATCCTGATACAGGAGAAATATTCTCCCCTTCTCTCCGACTCTGGGATGATATTTCCCAGAGGTACGGGGAAATTCAAAAAGCTCCCTGGGGAGCTTGGAAAATCATGAAGCAAGGAGTGTTCCTATGAAACGATGGATACTTGCCCTCGGAATGGGGATGGTGTGTGCCTTTACCTCTCTAGTGGCGCAGGAAGTGTTTTCAGCCAATGATCTTGATCCGGCAAATCTGGTAGAGACAAAAACATGGGGTAATTTTAAGATTGCCGCCCGGAGTGACAAAAATGTAACTATTGAAGCCATGGATGTTCCCCGGGAAGCGCCCGATAAGGAACTGTTCAATAACCGTATCAAACTTAATGGCGCAGGAGCCGCCGATTATCGGGCGGTGGCATTTACGGTTAAGCAAAAAGGGGAAGTGGTGGTGTATTGTAATTCCAGTAGCAAAACCGATGCTCGTATCTTGCTTTTGGTTGATCTTTCCTCTGGCCAGACGGTAGCAGAACTCAGCGCAGAACCGGATACGGGAACTAAGGCGGGCCTTGTAAAGGCCACCCTTCCGGGGGCGGGAACCTATGCCCTCTATTCCAAAAGCGGCGGCATCAACATCTATCAGATTGTGATTAAGTGATAAAAGGACAGTTATGATTTTTATGCGGCGATTTTTCTCTTTTTTTGGGGGTGTCCTTGCCCTTGGCATGATGCCGGTTATTATATTTGCCCAGGAGGGACGGCGGCCCTGGCAAGAGGTTCCTCTGCCTCGGATTGTTTCAGTAAACCCTGACCAGGGGGATCCTTCCCGTCTCATCCTTTCGTTTGAGGCTGATTTAAGTGCCCAGGGGGCCGATAGGGCGCTGATTTCCCTCATGGACGAAAAGGGAAAAGTTCTGGAATCCCGTACCATGGGAAGAACCTCTCGGTCTATAAAACAAGCGGATTTCAGACCTGGTAAAACTGCTCGGTACCAGTTCCAGGTTGCCCTGTATCGAAACGGAGAAACCGAGGCCCGACTGTCTTCTCTTTTTTTCTATGATTTTCGTCTTCCCCTTGTTGTGCCGGAACTGCAGCTTTTAAACAAAGGAAAAGGGACCCTGCTTGTTCGCTGGACATCGGTCCCCGAAGCGGAGGCCTACGAACTACGGTACGTGGAACTACCGAACAAAGATGTAGTTCCTTCCCTGACGGATGCTTCGGTATATCAGAAGAGATCGATGATACAAAAAGCGGGGAGTAGTCTCGAATGTTCTTTGGAAGGTCTTTCGGTAGGAAAGCCCTATGCCATTAGTCTGGCCGTGTTGCGGGGGAGCGATGTGGTGGTTTCTGCCCCGGTGGTAAAAACGATTCGGGATGTGGAAGAGCGAGAATGGCGCTTTACCTGGTTTGGGCAATCGAGCCGGGAAGATCTCAATACCTTCAAAATGCTCGATAACGATAATTTTGTGTTCCAGCTTACTTCCTGTCAGTATGATCCTAAAACGGGGGAAATCCTCCAAAAGGGGGGAAAATTTACCGCCTTCCACGATGGTATTTCTTTCTATTATACGGTCCTCGATCCCCGGCGAGAAAATTTCGAGCTTTCGGCAACCTTCCAGGTAGATTACATTAACCCCACCGCCGATGGGCAGGAAGGATTTGGTCTCCTCGTGTTGGATAGTCTGGGGCAGCATGGGGTGAATAACGTTAATCACTATACCAATTCGGCAGGGATCCTTGCTACCAAGTTTGAAGAAACGATCGATGGGGTTAAACGGACGAGTAAGGATACCCTGGGGGCCCGATTTGTGACGGGACTTTCAAAGGAGGTGATTGCCTCTGGCGATTCGGGTATTGCCCAGAAAGGGGTGAGTGTTGGTCGGGCCTTTAGTTATGATAGTTCTGCCCTTATACGAAGGGGAGATATATACCGGATTACCTTGAAGAAGACAAACACGGGCTATCATGCTATTTACCAGAAACCCTATGCCACCGAAGAGGATCGCACAGAGTTTATTTTATATGGGCCAGAAAAACTCCAGGTCCTGGATCCTGATCACATCTATGTGGGCTTTGCGGTAGCCCGGGGTTGTAATGTGACGGTTCGGGATGTAGAGTTTCGGGTAACCGATGCCCAAAAGGATCCTCCGGGAATGCCGGAACCACCGGAAGTGGTACCCCTTATTGCAAAGGTTGATTCTCCTACGACGTATACGAGCGAAAATTATCCCCTGGTGTTTTATGCTAATGCCGCAGGGCGCCTTACGGTGCAGGATACGGCGGGGAAAGTTCTGGTCCGGGATGTGCCGATTAAGCCCCTGGTGGATTATACGACGACCCTTCGCCTGAAAGGGGGAAGTAACGATTTTGTGCTCCAGTTTACGCCAGATCCGTCCTATAAGCCGGGACCAAAACAGGTGATCGGTCGCTACGATAGTGAACAGCGGGCCTACGTAGAAAATTATAGTCCCTACTACATAAACCTTTCGGTTTTGTATAACAAATATGAAGGGAAAGACCTCTACGTAAGTCCTGAGGGCTCTCCTTTTGGGAAGGGAACCACCACAGATCCCCTGGATCTTACCACGGCTCTGTATTTTGTAAGCCCCGGTCAACGAATTATCCTGAAAGGGGGAGTGTATTACCCCACCCGGAGTGTGACTATCGAGCGGGGAAATAATGGGACAGAAAAGCAGCGGAAGGTCCTTATCTCTGCCCCCGGCGAACGGGCTATCCTTGATTTTAGTGCGAGCCGGGCAAAAACGGCGGGCTTCATCCTGTGGGGAAATTACTGGACCATAGAAAGTATTGATATCCGGAGCACCCCTGGCGATGTAAAGGGATTCCAGATTGGTGGGAACCACAACATTATCCGGGATGTCCGAACCTATCGTTGTGGTGATACGGGACTCCAGATAAGTGGGGTAAGTTCTGAACCTCGGGAAAAATGGCCTCGATATAACCAGGTAATTAATTGTCTTTCCCACGATAACCAGGATCCTGCTTCAAACAATGCCGATGGGTTTGCGGCTAAACTAACAGTAGGAGAGGGAAATCGCTTCTATGGGTGTATTGCTCATCATAATATTGATGACGGGTGGGATCTCTTCTCCAAAATTGAAAGCGGCCCTATTGGATCGGTGTTGGTAGAAAACTGCGTTGCCTATAACAACGGGTTCCTTTCCGATGGTTCAGGGAATGGAGACGGAAACGGCTTTAAAATGGGCGGTGATGGTATCGCGGTACCCCATGTGCTTAAAAACAGTATTGCCTTTGGAAATGGCGCGAGCGGTATTACCAGTAATTCTAATCCTGCCCTTATCATCGAGAATTGTACTTCCTACGGAAACAAAGGGGCAAACATTAACCTGTATGGCAAGGGTGATGGAAAACGTCTTTTTGTGGTACGGAACGTCCTTTCCTTTGGGGGCGGATCCGGTGATGTATACCGGGAAATGCCGGAGCTCGCGGCTCCCCATAATTTCTTCTGGAATGGTGCGGCCTGCGTGAATAGCGAGGGACGAACCCTTGGTAAAGACGCCTTTGTTTCCATGGATATGACAACCGTTCCTCGCTGGGATGCAAAGGGTAGTATCGATCTTCAGGGATTCCTGGTTCCCACAGCAGTTGTACCCCAAGGAGTGGGAGCCCGGTTTTAAACTATTTTAAAAAGACTCCGTGAGTGCTCCTTTTATAATAAAAGGGGCATTCGCGGGAAAAAGGGTGCTTTCATTTTTTTAGTCTCTCAACAAAATCAATGATGTTTCCATCTGGATCTCTAAAATGAAATGCTTTGGTATTCCATGGATATTCAGTTGGTACCGTAATGAAGTCTATATCTTCATCTTTCAGTAATGAATATTCATCATCTGCACTCTTAACAAGAAACATAAGTGTTGTATGCCCATAATTGGCATTCTCATGATATGAAAATCCCATATCATTTATGGATGCTTCCTTTGAATATATGGATAATACTAATCCGTTCAGTTGTAATGTACTATGAATTTCATTTCCTTCTGCTTTTACACGAAATATTTTTTCATAAAACGAAACAAGTTTCGGAACATTTTCCGTTATTAATGCCAAACCAAGGAATTCCATTCTTATCCTTTGGCGACGAAGATGTCGACCTAACGCTTGCTTAAGGTATACCCGTTGTTGGCGCACTTTTTGCGGCGTAACGATCGCAAAAATGATCCATTCCGGATTTTATGTAAACTGTTTTCATCATAGTGATACCTCGTGCTCTTTGTCAATGAAGCTGTCGCCTAAATTTTGGTACTGTAATCCATACTATCCCCTTTGTCTCTCCTTCTTGACTCGATAAAAAAGAATCGATAAAATAGGTGCTAACTGAGAGGGAGGACTGTCCCGACCTCAAGGTTATCTCTGCCTGGTTTTCTGTGCCGGGCGACAAGCCATCCTGATCCAGAGGAGTTTCCTATGGAAAAGCGTATTGGTGTGGTAGCCATTCTTATTCAGGGCCGTGAATCGGTGCCCGAAGTAAACCGTATCCTCTCCTCCCAGAATCATATCATCCAGGGTCGGCTGGGGATGCCCTTCCGGGACAAGGGCATCCAGGTGATTACCCTGGTGGTGGAAGGAACCATGGACGAAATCAGTGCCTTAACCGGTCCCTTAGGACGTCTTAAGGGTGTGCAGGTCAAGTCCATCGTTACCGGATACCGGGAGGAGACCCATGAACCATCCTCAAACCTTTCTTGATTATGGAAAACTCCGGGAACTTTCCCTTGTGGAGAGCCCATCAGAGGCAGAACTAGAACGGATCCTTCAAAAAGGCCGAGCGCTCCTGGGGTTGTCGGCCGAAGAAGCCAGTTCCCTTGCGGCGGTGCAGGACCCGGTTCAGGAAGCGAAGATTTTCCAAGTGGCCGGCGAAGTAAAAGAGGCTATTTACGGTAAGCGGGTGGTTCTCTTTGCGCCCCTGTATACGGGGAACTACTGTGTGAATAACTGTGTGTACTGCGGTTTCAGGCGGGATAATAAGAGCCTGCCCCGGGTGGTGCTCAGTCAGGAAGAGATTGCCCGGCAAACCCAGATTCTTCTTTCCCAGGGACATAAGCGGCTCCTTCTCATTTGTGGAGAATCTCCCCGACAATCCCTTTCGTATACGCTTCAGGCGATTGAAACCTGCTATGCCCAGCGGTATCGTCTTCCCGCTGATGGAAATCGTTCTGAGCCCGCCCGGGTACGACGCATTAATGTAGAACTGGCACCGCTGGATGTGGAAGGTTTCCGGGCCCTGAAAAAAGCCCAGATTGGAACCTATGTGTGTTTTCAGGAAACCTATGACCCGGAACTGTATGAACGGGCCCATCCCTCGGGGCCTAAGGCGGACTATCGCTATCGGCTCTATGTGATGGATCGGGCCATGGAAGGGGGCTGCGACGATATTGGCCTTGGCGCCCTGTTTGGTCTTGGGGATTGGCGGTATGAACTGGTGGCCCTTATTGAACATGCCCGTCATTTAGAAAAAACCTTTGGCTGGGGGCCCCATACGGTGAGCGTTCCCCGGATTGAACATGCGCCGGGGGCTCCCTGGGCAGAGGTGGTGCCCCACCCGGTCTCTGATGAGGACTTTAAAAAGATTGTGGCCATCCTCCGTATCGCCCTGCCGTATGTGGGGATCATCCTTTCTACCCGGGAACGGGCAGAGCTGCGGCGGGAACTGCTTGCCTATGGGGTAAGCCAGATCTCCGCTGGATCCCGTACCGACCCTGGAGGATACGAAGAGACCCCCCAACGGAAAAGCGCCGCCGGTACTCATGGTGCCGCGGGAGCCCAGTTTGCCCTGGGAGATACCCGAACTCTTGAAGAGGTTATTTTCGACCTGATCGATGATGGCTATGTGCCGAGTTTCTGTACCGGCTGCTATCGTCGGGGACGGACAGGATCTGATTTTATGGATCTCGCAAAACCAGGCCTGATCCGGGAATTCTGTTTACCCAATGGGCTCGTGTCCTTCGCGGAATACCTGTATGATTATGCTTCCCCCCATACCCGGGAAAAGGGCCTTGCGCTGATCGAAAAAATGCAAGCAGAAGCAACCCCACAGGGACAACAGTATCTCCGCGATGCCCTGTCAAAGACTGCGGCGGGAGTCCGGGATTTGTATCTATGAAGGATGAAAAGCTTTTCTATCCCCCGTATCCCCGGCGGGCTTTTCTCTCTGGTACTGCACATGATGATGAGGAGGAAACAGTCCAGGAGAGACAACTACCTCCCGTTGATGTGCCTTCCCCCTGGGATACAAAGGCCCTTCGAGAAGCGGCCCGCCTTCCCCTCTCTGAACTGGGTCGCCTTGCCCGGGACCTTACCGACCGCATCCATGGGAAGGCGGTTTTGCTCCGGGGACTCATAGAGGTCACTAATTATTGCGCCATGAACTGCCTGTACTGTGGCATCCGGCATGATAATCTCAGGGTACGGCGGTATCGGCTTTCTTTTGAAACCCTTACCCAGGTGATTCGGGAGGGGCGGCGGTCCGGGTTTAAGACCTTTGTCCTGCAGGGTGGGGAAGATCCTGCTTTAAAAGGGGAAGGGCTCCTGCGCTTAACCGAGCTTGCCCGGACCGCCGCCGGGCCCGAGGCGGCCCTTACCCTTAGCTTTGGGATTCGCAGCCGCCGGGAATACGAAGAACTCCGGGCTGCCGGGGCAGACCGGTACCTTCTGCGTTTTGAAACGGCGGACCCGGAATTGCACCGGAGCCTGCGCAATGGTATTCCCCTGCGGCGCCGCCTTCGGGCCCTGGAAGATATCCGTGCCGCCGGTCTCCAGCTTGGGTCGGGCTTTATGGTAGGACTCCCGGGAGAAACCGAGGAAACCCTGCTCCGCAACGTACTCCTGGCCCAGGAACTCCAGATGGATATGGGTGGAGTAGGGCCCTTTATTCCCCATCCTGAGACGCCCCTGGCGGCGGAGACCGGCGGTACCATCGAACAGACCCTTCGCGCCACCGCCTTGCTTCGCCTTGCCCTGCCCCTTTGCCATATTCCGGCCACCACCGCCGCTGGCTCTATCCATCCGGAGGGCCGGGAAATGGTGCTTGCCGCAGGGGCGAATGTCCTTATGCCCAACATTACTCCGGTGGAACATAAAAAAGACTATGCCCTGTACCCCGGCAAAATTTGTATCGATGAGTCGGGGCTATCCTGTGTGGGTTGCCTTGCCCGGCGGGTACAGAGCCGGGGCCTTGAACTTTCCTGGGCTCGGGGGGATGCCCTTCGCTGGGGGATACAACAGAGAAAAGCCTCCTTCGGGGAACAACGGAAGAAGAAGGAGAAGTTAGGAGATGAATGATCGAGAACTGACCTTTTCCTCTATGCCGCAAACCCTGGCGGCGGCCCGAAACTTTGGATGGGGTTTTACGCCATATCCTTTTCTCCGGGCTCTGGCAGAGGTGAAAGAAGCGACCCTCCGGGCTTTGCAAGAAACAGAGCATCCCTGGTCAGAAGAGGTATACCATATCGCCCTGTCGGTGCTGGAAGATATTCGCGAGGGCCTTCTCAACGATTTATTCCCGTTGGATCTTGCCCAGGGGGGAGCCGGAACGAGCCTCCATATGAATATCTGTGAGGTTCTTGCTCAGGAGATATCGAGACGACTTGGCAGGGAGAATGTGTTTCATCCCCTGGATGATGGAGCCCGCTCCCAATCGACCAATGATGTGGTAAGTACCGCAGCGATTATTGTAGTTCAGCGGGTGATTCGAGCGGTAGAAGAAGGGGTAATCCGTTTGCAAGAAGCCCTGGTAGAACGGGAACGGACCTGGCGGGGTATCCCTATTACGGGCCGAACAGAATATCAAGATGCCCTGCCGATGGATCTTTCTCAGGTGGTTGCGGCCTGGGCGGGGACAGTAGAACGGGATCGCTGGCGGCTTAATAAACTTAAAGAACGGTCCCGAACGGTTCCCCTCGGTGGTACTGCGGTAGGAACCGCCGCAGGAGCTTCGCCGGCCTATGTGTTTGTGGCAGAACGGGAGTTACGCCGTATTACGGGACTGCCTTTACAGCGAAGCCAGAACCTCACCGATACTATAGCTCAGCGGGATGAAATGGCCGAAGTAGCAGAAGGGCTTGGTCTTGTGGCGACAAACCTTATCAAATTCTGTCGGGATCTCATGTTTTATTCTGCTACCGTGGTCGGAGAGCTCAGGCTTCCCCACCTGCAATGGGGATCTACCGCTATGCCCCAAAAGAACAACCCGGTCCTACTGGAATTTGCCATGGGCCTTGCGATTCGCTGCCGCTACCAGGCCTTTGCTATCGTGGAGTATGCAGCTTCAGGTCATTTACAACTGAACCCCTTTGTGCCGTTTATGGTGGCGGCCTTTTTGTCAATCCAGGAAGATCTGGTAAAGGCCTTAGACGCCCTTTCTCTGGGGTTATTGCCTCGTCTTGAGGTAGACATACACCGCTGTCGGACGAATCTCCTTTCGTCACCGGCCTTGCTGAATGCACTGCGGCCCCTTTTCCCTTATGAGAAATTGAAAGCCCTGGTGCCGCCTCATCGCCCGGAGGTGAACTTCCCGGAGGTACAAGCCCGATTGGCCTCTTTAGCCACCGAAGCGGGTGTTCCCCTTGAAGAACTATTTCGGCTTGTGGGCCTTTCCCAAAGAGATGTAGAAGGCCTTGAAAAGACAGCACAAAAGGGAGAACCCTATGGTACCATTTGAAATATCTTCTGACATTGCGGAGAGCCCTTCTTTTGAAAGTCCGGTCTCTCTTTCTCTCCATATCGTGGTGGTGGGAATCCGCAATGCAGGGAAATCGAGCCTTATCAATCAGCTATTTGAAAAGGATGTGTCCCTGGTGTCTTCTGTTCCCGGGACAACCACCGATCCGGTGCTCCGTAAAATGGAGTTGCCGGGGCTTGGGCCCGTGGCCTTTGTGGATACCGCCGGGATTGACGACGAAGGGGACCTGGGTGCACAGCGGGTAGCCCGGACCCGGCAACGACTTGCTACGGCCCATGGGGCGCTTTTTGTGACACCGGCCCATCTTCCTCCCCGTCCTGAGGAACGGGAATTATACGAAGAGTTAGAGAAAGGGGGCAAGCCCTTCCTCGTTGTGGTAACCCACAGTGACCTGCCCCTCCATGAGGAAAAGGCCCGCTGGCTCGATGCAGGTAAAGAACGGGGACATAATCCCATTTTTATCAGTAACCAGAAGAAGGAAGGGGCCGCAGCGGTACGGAAGGCCCTGAGTGCCCTTTCTGAGCGTCTTTGCCATGAACCGGGAGTTCTGGAAGGACTGGTTCATGAGGGGGACCACCTCCTTCTGGTTGTGCCGGTGGATCTGGCCGCTCCGAAGGGGCGTCTTATCCAGCCCCAGGTGGAAACGATTCGGGATGCCCTGGATCGGGACTGTACGGTGACGGTGGTAAAAGAACGGGAACTTTATGGTACCTACCATGCTTTACCCCGGCCCCCCCGTCTGGTAATCACCGATAGCCAGGTCTTTTCCAAAGTAGCGGCAGATATTGGTGAAGATCAGGCTCTGACGAGTTTTTCTATACTGTTTGCCCGGAAGAAGGGGGAACTTTCTCTTTTCCTCGAAGGTCTTGATTGCTTAAAAAACTTTTCGCCCCGGGGTCGGGTCTTTGTTATGGAAGCCTGTTCTCATCATCGAACGGCCGATGATATTGCTTCGGTAAAGATCCCCCGGCTTTTTTCGGCCCTGGTGAATCCCCGAACGCCCTTTTATACGGTCCGTCAGATTCCCGATGATGTGGGCCCTGAAGATCTGGTGATTCACTGTGGGGGGTGTATGATTACGGCCCGAACCATGCAGGAGCGGATCAGAAAGCTTCGAGAACGGGGTGTACCGGTAACTAACTACGGACTCTTTCTTGCCTGGGCAAACGGTCTTATCCCCCGGGCAATAGCCTGCTTACCGGAGTACGGGGAATTTCAGCGTGGGGGGAGCGCCTGATCGCCTGAGCCGTGGGGGCTCGGGGTGCGGGCCGGGCTGAAAGACCGGCCTGGGAGCGAAGGCCAGCGGCGAAGGAAGCAGGCGCGTGGGGGGAGCCGCGGCGGTGCATGGAGGGAAGGGGAAAACGACCCTGGGAGGAGATTTTCGGTGCTCCCCCAAAAAATAATATACATTCCTAATAGATTTGATTGAAATCCGAACGAAAATAAAGTATACTATAATTGTAGAAAAGTAATCATGGGCTTTCAAAAGTTTTGCGCAGCGCCGTTACCGGTTCCTCCTTACGGTAACGGCTTTTTTTTGGCTAAAAATTTATTTTTTTGCAAAAATATGCAGTGGTATTGCATAAAATTGCGTAATACTGTATAAATATGCTGATTTTTGGTATATAAGGAGACGCCATGGGCGACCATCAACGAAACTCATACGGGTTGTATCGGCACGACTATGAGCATGATGCCTGCGGTATTGGTTTTGTGGCGCAGGTGAATGGGAATGCTTCCCACGATATTGTCGAACGGGGCCTTGAGGTTCTGGAACGGCTCGAACATCGAGGAGCGGAAAGCGCGGATAATAAGACGGGGGATGGTGCAGGGATTCTTATGCAGATTCCCCATGAGTTTTATGAAGAGGTGTTTAAAAAACTTCCCCCCCGGGGAATGTACGGGACGGGGTTGGTCTTCTTTCCTGATGCTTCCAAAGAAAAGGGGAATGAAAAACTTTCTTCCCTTATTGTTAAGGAGATGGAACGGCTTGCGGCCGAACTGGGGCTTGCAATTCATAGCTGGCGGGATGTTCCCACAAATCCTGAGGTGCTTGGCTTAATCGCCCGTAAGGCTGAACCTACTATTAAACAGGTGGTCCTGGTTCCTTCCGCAGGGACAGGAGGGGCCGATCTAGAATTGCGGCTGTACATATATAGAAAAAAGCTTGAAAAAATCATCCGGGAAGATCCTCGTTTTGCCCTGGCAAAGGATTTTTATATTCCCTCCCTTTCTTCAAAAACCATGGTGTATAAGGGGATGTTAATGTCCAGTCAGCTCCGGCACTATTTTACCGAACTGACGGATCCCAGAGTGAAGTCCGCGGTGGCCATGGTTCATTCCCGCTTTAGTACCAATACCTTTCCCGCCTGGCCCCTGGCGCAGCCCTTCCGGATGCTGGCCCATAACGGGGAAATCAATACGGTGCGGGGAAACCGATATTGGATGGCTGCCCGGGAGGCCCTGTTTGAACATCCCACACTGGGGCCCCATTTTAAAGATATCCTGCCGGTGATAGAGCCGGATCGAAGCGATTCGGCGAGCCTGGATAATGCGTTGGAACTTCTGGTGATGGCGGGGCGTTCTTTGCCCCATGCCCTGATGATGCTGATCCCCGAATCCTGGAACGATAAAAACCCGATCCCGCAGGAATTAAAGGCCTTTTATGAATACCATGCCTGCATGATGGAGCCCTGGGATGGCCCCGCATCCATCGTGTTCTGTGATGGGCACTACGTGGGTGGCACCCTGGATCGAAACGGGTTGCGGCCTTCCCGGTATACCCTGACCAAATCGGGGCTTCTGGTGATGGCCTCTGAGACGGGGGTCCAGGACTTTGCCCCTGAGGAAATTGCCTACAAGGGCCGGCTCCGGCCAGGGAAGCTCCTTATTGTGGATCTCCAACAGGGCCGGATTATCCCCGATGAGGAAATAAAGAAACAGGTGTATACCCAGAAGCCCTATGCTGAGTGGGTAAAGAAACAGGTGGTTACCCTGGAAAAACTTCCCGAAACAGGGATTACCGCCCCCCTGGTGTATCCTACCGAGGAAGGTCGGGTGCTTTTTATGGAACAGGCCTTCGGATATACCCGGGAGGATCGGGAAAATCTTCTTCTCGTGATGGCCGAAACGGGGCAGGAGCCCACGAGTTCCATGGGGACCGATACGCCCCTGGCGGTGTTTTCCGAAAAACCCCAACGGGTGTACAACTACTTTAAACAGGTCTTTGCCCAGGTAACCAATCCTCCCATCGATTCGATCCGGGAAGAACTGGTCATGACCCTGACAAGTTTTGTGGGGCCCCAGAAGAATCTTCTGGATGAGACAGAAGAGCACTGTCACCGGCTTAAGATTTTAAATCCCGTGATGACTCCCGCAGAACTGGAGCGGATTAAGGCCTGGCAGGATCCGTCCTTTAAATGGACCACCCTGGATGCGACGTTTTATGTGCCCCGCAAAAGGGTTGGAGAAAGCGGTAAAGGGGGGCAGGCGGATCACTCGAACCGTCAAGGTGGCTCCGGGACAGGCGAAGGTGGACAGGGGAAAGCTGCCGGGGAGGCCCCGTCGGGATCCAGCGCCAGCGTCCAAGAGCCTTCAGCTTTAAAACAAGCCCTGGATCGGCTTGTGGCCGAGGCCTGTGGAGCGGTAGAAAAGGGTTTTTCCCTTTTGGTGATTTCTGATAAGGCGGCTCTGAATCCCGATGCGGGGCGCTGCGGAATTCCCGCCCTGCTTGCGGTGGGGGCCATTCATCATGGACTTATTAAGGCGGGGCTGCGGATGAAGGCGAGCCTTATTGTGGAGTCCGCAGAACCCCGGGAGGTAATGCATTTTGCCCTTCTTTTTGGATATGGGGCGGACCTTATCGTACCCTACGGGGCCCTGGCCTCCTTAGCGGCCCTCTGTCGGGGGCCCGATGCCTCTCGGACGGGGGACTATCTCCACGCGGAGAAAAATTACCTTAAGGGAATTCACAAGGCTATCCTCAAGATTATGTCGAAGATGGGGACCAGTACCCTCCGTTCTTATCGGGGCGCCCAGATCTTCGAAGCCATTGGTCTTTCCCAGGAAGTGGTGGATTACTGTTTCCGGGGAACTACCAATCGTATTGGAGGGGCTTCCTTTGCGGATCTAGAAGCGGAAACCCTCGCCTGGTATAAGGATGCCCGGAAGGCCTGCGAGACCATGCAGGGGAGCGAGCCGGATGTAGCGGAGAAGCTTCTGGTTGGTCTTGGGCAGTATAAATGGAGAAAATACGGGGAAAAGCATGCCTGGAACCCCGAGACTATCTATCTGTTGCAATGGGCAACCCGCAGTGGGGATTACCGAAAATTCAAGGAGTTTACCAGCCGGGTGGACGCCCTAAACCAGACTCCCCATGTGATCCGGGGACTTCTGGATTTTGCTCCCCCTGGATCAGTGCCGGGTGCTCCCAGGGGGCCCATACCGATAGAAGAGGTGGAAAGCGTAGAATCGATCATGAAACGCTTTACCACCGGGGCCATGTCCTTTGGGTCTATCTCAAAGGAGGCCCATGAAACCATCGCTATTGCCATGAATTCCATCCAGGGCCGTTCCAATAGCGGGGAGGGTGGGGAAGACCCTGAGCGGTTTGCGGTACGCCCCGATGGGACCTGGGCCCGGAGCGCCATTAAACAGGTGGCCTCCGGTCGCTTTGGAGTAACCAGTGAATACCTGGCCAATGCGGATGAAATCCAGATCAAGATTTCCCAGGGTGCGAAGCCCGGTGAAGGGGGGCAGCTTCCCGGTCACAAGGTGGATGCGATTATTGCGAAAACCCGTCACTCCACGCCGGGGGTTACCCTTATTAGTCCGCCCCCTCACCACGATATCTATTCTATCGAAGACCTGGCCCAGCTTATTTTTGATCTTAAAAACGCCAATCCGCGGGCCCGTATCAGTGTTAAGCTGGTATCTGAAAGTGGGGTGGGTACCATCGCGGCGGGGGTTGCCAAGGCCCACGCGGATAACATCCTGATTTCTGGTTATGATGGAGGAACCGGCGCGAGTCCCCAGAGTTCTATCCGCCATGCGGGGCTTCCCTGGGAGATCGGCCTCGCGGAAACCCACCAGACCCTCGTTTTAAACGGCCTACGGGGACGGGTGCGGCTCATGACCGATGGGCAGCTCAAGAGTGGCCGGGATATTGTCATTGCGGGGATGCTCGGGGCAGAGGAATTCGGTTTTGGGACCGCTACCCTCATCGTTATGGGCTGTGTGATGATGCGCAAGTGCCATGAAAACACCTGCCCCATGGGAGTAGCTACCCAGGACCCCGAACTCCGTAAGCGCTTTACCGGAAAAAGCGAATACCTCATAAACTTTTTCCGTTTCCTTGCCATGGAAACCCGGGAAATTATGGCAAGCCTTGGCTTCAGAACCTTTGATGAACTGGTGGGGCGGTCGGATCTCCTGGTACAGCGAAGGGTAGATAAACCCAAGGTCCGGGGAATCGATCTGTCGGATATCCTCTACAAGCCGGAAGGACCGGCGGATATTCCCGGAGGACAGGATCGATACTGTACCCATGACCAGATTCATAAGATTGATACGGTGCTGGATAAGAAACTTATCGAAAAGTGTCTTGTGGCGTTGGATAAGAAGATCCCCATCGCCCTCGAACTACCGATTCACAATACGGATCGGGCGGTCGGGACCATGCTTTCCTACGAAGTTTCAAAGCGCTTTGGTTCCCAGGGGCTGCCGGAAAATTTTGTTACCGTGGATTTCCGGGGCTCCGCGGGACAGAGTTTTGGGGCCTTCCTGGCGCCGGGAATTACCTTCCGGCTCGAGGGGGATGCCAATGACTACCTTGGTAAGGGGCTTTCGGGAGGACGCATTGTGGTGCGGCCGCCGGTGGGAAGTACCTTTAAAACCGAGGAAAATATCATCGTAGGCAACACGGTACTCTACGGGGCAACCTCAGGGGAACTCTACGCTGCGGGGGTGGCGGGGGAACGCTTCTGCGTGCGTAACTCCGGGGCCTTTGCGGTGGTGGAAGGTGTGGGCGACCACGGAGCCGAATACATGACCGGCGGGCGCCTGGTGGTGCTCGGTCGGGTGGGGCGAAACTTTGCGGCCGGTATGTCCGGCGGTATCGCCTATGTCCTGGACCGGGATGGGGACTTTGAATTCTTCCTGAACAAGGGAATGGTGGAACTCTCCCGACTTGACAATGAAGAGGACGAAAACTTTGTAAAGGATATGATCCGCAAACATGTTTACTGGACGGGATCGGAGTACGCCCGCTCCATTCTTGATAACTGGAGTTCCTTCCGTTCCCTCTTTATTAAAGTGTTACCGGTGGAGTATAAGCGGGCCTTGCAGCAGATGAAGCTTGCCGAGTTGGACCGCAAGCTCTTTGAAATTCGCGAACAAGAAGATATTACGGTGAGGGCATAAGTATGGGTGATGTACGGGGTTTCTTAAAGGTACCACGAAAGGTGGCGGGTTATCGACCCGTAGAAGAGCGGATAAACGATTATAGCGAGGTGGAACTGTTTCTCCCCGACGAAGAACGGCAACTGCAGGCTTCCCGCTGTATGGATTGTGGAGTTCCCTTCTGTCATTGGGCCTGTCCTGTATCGAACGTGATGCCCGAATGGCAGGATCGGTTGTATCGGGGAGATTGGGCTGGGGCCTGGGCAATTCTGGAGGATACGAATCCCTTCCCGGAGTTTACCGGCCGGGTATGTCCCGCCCTTTGTGAGGCCTCCTGTGTGCTCGGCGCCAATGATGAACCGGTAACTATCCGCCAGAACGAACTGGCGGTCATCGAAAAGGCCTTTGACCTTGGACTGGTAAAGCCCCGGCCTCCCAAAAAACGGAATGGCAAAAAAGTAGCCATTGTTGGTGGAGGCCCCGCAGGGCTTGCGGCGGCATATTACTTAAATCGGGCCGGATTTACGGTCACGGTTTTTGAAGGGGATCGAAAAATAGGGGGCTATCTCCGGTACGGAATTCCCGATTTTAAGCTCAATAAGGGTTTTATCGACCGGCGGATTGCGATCATGGAAGCGGAGGGTGTCGAGTTCAGGACGAACAGCCGGGTGGGAACGGCCCGTTTTAGTTTTGGAACCCTTGGATCGGATGCAACAGTGGTCGACCCTAAAGAGCTGGAAAAGAACTATGACCTCATTCTTCTTACCATCGGAGCCCGGGATCCCCGGGATATTACGGTACCGGGGCGGGAATTGAAGGGCATTGTGCAGGCCCTGGATTACCTGGCCCTGCAGAACCGGACCTGTGCGCAAGAAGCCTGCGAGGATGGGCTTGAGCCGGTGAATGCCTTTGGGAAGCGGGTGGTGGTTATCGGCGGTGGAGATACCGGGGCTGACTGTGTGGGAACCGCTAATCGTCAGGGGGCCCTGCGGGTTACCCAGATCGAGGTGTTACCCAAACCTCCGGAGCATCGTCCCCCCAGTGAACCCTGGCCCCTGTGGCCGAAGGTGCTTAAGACCTCAAGTTCCCACCTGGAAGGTTGTGAACGGCTGTGGTCTATCAATACCAAGGCCTTTATCGGTCGCCATGGACAGGTGGAAGCCATCCAGGCCTGTAAAGTAGAATGGATCGAAAAGGATGGCCGCTGGACCATGCAGGAAATTCCTGGTTCAGACTTTGAGATAGGGGCAGACCTGGTACTCCTTGCCATGGGATTTACCCATGTGGTCCAGGATGGTTTGGTCAAAGACCTGGGGCTTGAACTGGACGAACGGGGAAATATCCGGACCCGGGGAACGTTCCATACCTCTAACCCAAAGGTATGGGCCGCGGGGGATTCCCGCAATGGGGCGAGCCTCGTCGTACGGGCCATTGCCGATGGACGGGCTGCAGCGGAGGCTATCATAGCGGCCTTAGCGGAAGAATTCTAACTCTTCCCTAAAGGAATGGGGAAAAAGGTTTTTCATTCCTGTTTGGAGAGTCCTGTTGGAGAAGAAAAGGGCTGCCTTGCTGGATAGGCAGCCTTTTTTTCGTTTTTTTTGTGCTCCGACTATAGATTTTGTAGATTTTTTACATTTTGGATATATTTTTGTAATATAAAAAAATGGGTTAAAAACATTGACAGAAGAATAAAGAGTATCTACAATTTTCAAAAAGAAGAAAAGTCAGAGGGGTGCTTCATGGTTGGAGAAGAATCGATTGCTAAGGTGAATACTCAGGAAGAGGATCGGTTTTCTAAGATTACCACCCGGGATATCGAAAAGTTGAATACCCGCTTACAGATAGATCTCCTTGATAACTACACTACGACTACCAGTTTGATTCAAGGGGCAATTCAGCTTATTAAGAAAAAAATAACCGACTATGAGGTTCAGATTTTTGTTCATCGCAGCGAATCCCGGGAGTATCGGGAAATCCTTTCGGAGGGGATCGCAGCAATTCCAGAGGATTCTCTGTTTGTGGCCTGCCTCTTTATGCACAACAATTTTGCCCTCCTGGATGATTTTTACACCGAATATGGAAATAATGATCCCCTGATCTATCAGGTTCTTAAAGAACACTACAGGGTACATTTTTTATATCCCGTGATTCATGGCTGTGAACTGGTGGCCATTATTTTCTTCTGTCACCCCGAAGAAGCGCCGGGGGATGGCCCCCTCCCTCCCTCAGAAACCCTTGAATACATTCGGGCCATCGGGGATCGATTGCGGGTGAATCTCTATTCCATTTTGATGGCCGAAAAAAAGCAGCAGGAACTCTTACAACTGGCCACCTATCCCGGACGGATTAAGAATCATCCAACCATTACGGATATTGTCCAGCAAATTTTTAATGATATCCGGGTCCATATTCCCTTTGACAATGGCATTTACTATGGTTTTCTGGAATATCGGGATGTCCTGACCCCTATTTCGTTTTATAACCTTGATACGGTCCCCCAGTATATTGAACGAGGTAAGGCCGTATCCGGTTTTGTGTTGGCAAAAAAGAAGGCCCTCCTTATTCCGGATCGCCGGTATAATGCCTATTTTACTACGGTGGAAGAGGAACCCTTCCTGTACGAAAGTTGTATCTCTATTCCGGTGATGACCGAAACGGCCTTCTTTGGGGTGCTTACCCTTTCTCGGCGGATCCGTTCTGGCAATGAGCAATATAGCCAGGAACACCTGAATGCCCTTCAGATCGTGGTGAATTTTCTTTCCCTCGAAATAGACAACCGTAAGATTCGGGATGAGCTAGAGAAAAGTTACTTTTCTACTATTTGCGCCCTTACCAACGCCCTGGAAGCCAAGGACGCCTATACCCATGGACATTCCGAACGGGTCATGAAATATGCGGTGATGACCGCGCAGGAACTCCAACTGATGCCCGAAACGGTACGAAAAATTCGCTATGCCGCGATGATGCACGATATTGGGAAAATCGGTATTAAGGATGAGCTTATTGCTAAAACCAATGAGCTTACAGAGGATGAGTCGGTAGAACTCCGGGAACACACGGATATCGGGTTTCGGATTCTTGAGGGGGCCACGATTTTTGATGATATCCGGGATCTGATTAAATATCACCACGAAAAGATGGATGGTTCGGGCTACTATTTCCTTAAGAAAGGAGAATACCCCTGGGAAGTGATGGTGATTCGTATCGCGGATATTTTCGATTCCCTTACCACGGATCGGCCCCATCATCCTAAGATGGAGATAGGCCGAGCCCTGGATTTTATGCAGCACTATATTGGGCGCTGTTTTGACCAGCGGGTCTACGATGCCTTTTGCCGGGCTATTAAGAATGCATAGCATAACAAGGAAAAATGATAGAGCCATCAAAGGATCTTTTGATTAACCTGGCCTTGTTTTTTATCTCCCAAAGCCGCTATACTTCCCTATCATGACCGTTGGTATTATTGGGCTCGGACGTTTTGGTTCCTTTTGGGCGGGTCTATTAGCGCGACGTTTCTCGGTGGTAGCCTACGATCGGGATCCAGACATCAGGGCTCCGGAAGGAGTCCGGCGGGGTACCCTCGCGGAAGTCTGTTCCTGTCCCGCGGTCTTTTTGTGTGTGACCATCCGGGCGGTTCCCGAGGTATGCAGCATGATTGCGCCCTATCTTGGGGAGCATACCATGGTGGCCGATACCTGTTCAGTTAAACTGAAACCTTCCCAGTGGATGCAGGAAATTCTGCCGCCCCGTACCCCGTTATTGGCAACCCATCCCATGTTTGGTCCCGAATCGGCCCGGGAAGGGCTCGAAGGGCTGGCGATCATGATGGATCCCATTAGGCTTTCTGAGTCGGAGGCCCAAAAATGGGAAGATATTTTTGCTTCCTTTGGGCTTTCGGTGGTTCGCATGTCCTGTGATGAGCACGATCGACAGGCCGCCTATTCTCAGGCATTAACCCATTTTATTGGGCGTTCTCTGTACCGGGTGGGCTTACCCGAAACCCCCATTGCAACCCGCTGGTATCGGAAACTCCACGGGGTGGTAAAGCAGTGTGTGCGGGATTCCCATGAGCTCTTTGAAGACATGCAAACCCTTAATCCCTATGCTTCTCAAATGCGGCGGGATGTGGTACAAAGTATCATAAAAACCCTGGAAGACCTGGGAGATGCCTCTTTGAGCGGAGAAACTTTTTCTTTGGATCCCAGAGGAACCGAGGATCCGCAAAACGCTTGATCTTAACCTTAGCGCTAGGAGTGTACTATGACCGATGTCCAGAATGATCGATTAGATGATGAGGACTTTGATACGATTCTTTCAAGAGACATAGAGTTTGCAGGGACCATTGAATTTGATAAGCCCTTTCTTATCAGAGGTACCGTTTCGGGTGAAATTATTGCCCACGATCTTCTGGTTATTGATACGGAGGCCCGGGCAGAGGCCTCTATTACGGGGAAACGGGTGCTTGTTTTGGGGTTTGTGCGGGGAAATGTCCGGGCCTCCGAAAAGGTAGAGCTCTATGCCTCGGGAACGATTCTAGGCGACGTGGAAGCCCCAGAGGTGTATATGGAAACAGGCTGTACCTTTAATGGCAAGTGTACCATGACGAAAAAAGGATAAAACGAGGGACCCATGCGACAGAGGTGGATCTATGGCCTCATCCTCGGCGTAGCGGTGGGGCTTTCTCTCCCCGCACAGGAAAAATTGGACGCGCTGAAAGAGTACCGTCAGGGGAATTACGAGCAGGCAATCGCTATCTGCAAAAAGGAACTGCAAGAAAACCCTAATAATGCCGATTCCTATGTGGTTCTGTGCTGGAGCCTTCTCAAACTTAACCGTTACAACGAAGCAGAACCCTATGCCCAGAAGGGGCTTTCCCTGTATCGGTACGATCCCCGGCTCATCGAGATTATGGGAGAAATTCGGTATTACCAGGGTAATAACCAGGAAGCCCTCCGCTATTTTCAGCAGTATATCAACCTGGCCCCAGAAGGGGGACGGGTGGATGTGGTCTACTATTTCATGGGGGAACTGTACATTCGACTTGGTCGGTACCGGCATGCCGATATTGCCCTTTCTACAGCGGTCCGTTATGTGCAAGGAAATGCCTTTTGGTGGAACCGGCTTGGGTTTGCCCGGGAAAATGCGGGAGAACTACAGGGGGCCCTTGCGGCCTATGAACGGGCCCTTTCTTTAAACTCCCAGTTAACCGATGCTCAGCGGGGGCGAGAACGGGTGCTCCAATCCCTGCAGAATAGGAATATTCCCCGTTAGCCATGTGGACCGTTTCTTTTGAGACCCTGGGGTGTAAACTCAATCAGGTAGAAACAGAGGCTATCGCCGAAGCGTTTCAGGACGCCGGTTTTTCCCTGGTTCCCTGGGGAAGAGGGGCGGATATTCAGGTATTGAATACCTGTACGGTAACCAGTAAGGCAGAACAAAAGGCGCGCCGCCTTATACGAAAGGCCCTGCGGGATTATCCTCAGGCGGTGCTCCTTATTACCGGTTGTTATGCCCAGATGGAGGCCGCCGCCATCGAACAATTACAACGGGAGGATCCCCTCTTTGCGGGGCGTCTCTTTGTTATCCCTGGAATAAGTAAGGATCGACTTCTTTCGTTGCCCGCCTATCTTGCCGATGCGGGCGGTTCCTCGGAGGATCTCCGGCATCACCTTTCTGTCTGGTTTGCTCAAGAAAAGGCTGACGAGGCTTCGGATCCCTTTGCCTTTCACGTCCGGGATTTTTCTTTTCATAGCCGCCCTTTTTTAAAGATCCAAGAGGGCTGTAATAATGTCTGTTCTTTTTGTCGGGTGCGTCTGGCCCGGGGAAGAAGTCAGAGTTTACCGGTCAGCCGGGTTCTGGAGGAAATTCAAGAGCTAGAACGGCGGGGCTTTGGCGAGGTGGTCCTGACGGGGGTTAACCTGAATCAGTACCACGACGAAAAGTATGATCTCCGGGGGCTCTTAGAATATCTTCTTATCCATACCCATCGTATTGCCCTTCGCTTATCCAGTACGGAGCCAGAGGGAGTTTCCGAAGCCTTTGCAGAGGTTTTGCAAGAGCCCCGGATACGGCCCCATTTTCATCTTTCTGTCCAGTCCGGCAGTGATGCTATTCTTGCGGCCATGCGGCGACGGTATAACCGGGCCTCTGTTATTCAGGCGGTAGAGCGACTCCGTCGGGTAAAGGAGGATCCCTTCCTGGCCTGCGATATTATTACGGGGTTCCCCGGTGAATCGGCGGAAGATTTTGCCGCTACGGTTGATCTCCTGCAATCCCTAGAGTTTGCCTATGTCCATGCCTTTCCGTTTTCCCCCCGGCCGGGGACGGAGGCGGCCCGATTACCTCATCGGGTTCCCGAAAGGGAGGCCCGTCAACGAACGGATGCACTGGTACGCTATAGTCGTAGGGCAAAGCAGGCCTACCTTGCTCGGTGGCTTGGTCGCACCGTAAAGGCCGTATATGAGGGAAAGGGCTCTTCCCGTGGGGGGATCCACCGGGCTCTTACGGAAAACTATCTCAGCTTGCTCCTTGAAGATAGCCCTTCCGTTTCTCACCTATATCCTGGGCAGGCCTTTTACTGTCGAATCGAAGGGCAAGCCCTCCCCGGCACGGTTCCGGAACAAGAGGTACCGCCCCGTTCCTTTTTTCTCCTGGAACAACAAGCCGATACAGAAGGGCCCCCTTCCTTGTCCCTGTCTACCGAGGAAGAAGCTTCCTTTTCTGTGGAGGACAGCGTGGACGGCCGGGGAATTTGTGTTATACTTGAATAGGGATGTGGTATAGCACTCCCCGGAGGTTTGGGTATGAAAGGAAAGGGATATTTTTCCCTTCGCGGGAAGGGGTGGACCATAGGATTCTTGGTGATTGTCATAACGGCAGGTATGGGAAGCGGCTGCCGTCAGTTTTTTACCACGAGCCTTGCCCCCTGGGCTGCCCGAGACCCGGCGACGTTAATTCCCACGGTAACGGCGGCGAATGTGGGGGATCTCGCCCAACAAACGGCGGATAATCCTGACCTCGCGGCGGCCTTACTCGATAGTATTGCCGCAGCTATCCCGGGAGCTTCCCCGGAGGATGCGGCGGCGCTTCAGGCGGCAGCCCTGGATGTGGCGGCCAACGCCAGTGGGGTTACGACCGCCCTGTATGGAACCCTGAGCACCATCGATGTCAATAATATACAAAATATCGACCAGAATGCCCTCTTGGACACAATAAGCGCCACCCTGGCGGGACTCGATACCCTTCAGTCAGTGGCCGCGACCCTGGCAGATATAATTCCCTATTCGGGCTCAGGAACCTCTATAAATCTGAACAATGGCTTTGTGGAGGCGGCAACGCCGGAAGACCTCGTAGCCGCCGCGATAGTCCTCCTAGCTGCGGAAGCCCAAGCCTCGGGGGATATTCAGACCTATATAACATCTTTTGATCCCAACTCCGGTTCTCTTTCAGACAATGAGGCCCTTGCGGTGGCGTTGGTGGACGCCGCAGTCCCTTCTGGTGGGTCCGGGGGGCTCCTTGATATGTTTATAGATCTCTTTAATCTCAATAATCCATAGGGGGAACGGGATGGCCGGTGATTTTTACTATTTTCAGCGAAAACCATGGCGAGGGATCTCCTGTAAGGACTTCCAGGAAGGGAAAACGGGGGTACTGCATGCCTTAACGGTAGGAGAAAAGAATAAAAAGAAGAGAACCCCGAGAATGTTTCTCTGTTTTATGGGGATGGTCCTCATGGGAATCGGGGGGCCCCTTTCTTCTCTTACCGCCGAAACCGTTTCTGGTTTTACATATAGCAACGCCCGCTGGGCTGCCCTGGGGGGAAGCCATGCAACCATGGCCGATGGATTTAGTACCCTTTTTTCGAATCCCGCGGGTTTTCTCGCAAGCCCCGAGGAATGGTCCGCCGCGGAGGTAAGTCTTTCTTTATATGGGCCTATTTTTGATATTCTCGATCTCCTTACGGGGTATTTTGGGGGATCCGGTTCTCTTGATCTTTCGGGAATCGTAGGACCCCAGGGACTTGCTGCAGGGGGGGCTCTCACGGGCCCTCTTTCTTTTGGCTATGTGGGGAAGGGACTTGGTTTCGGGTTCTTTAATCGGGTTTCGCTGGATGCTAAGACGGTAGGCCTTTCGGTGGCAGGATCTATGACGGCGGATATCCTTGTGGTGGGTGGCTATTCCTTCCGTTTTATAAAAGTGGACGCCCACACTCTTGACGGGGGCTTCCTTGCCAAGGGTTTTGTGCGGGGAAGTATACCCCTTTCTTCTTCTATCTTTTCGGTGCAAGACCTCTTTAGTGGAAATATCTTTGCGAGTAAACCCCTGGATGTGCTTATGGGAGTGGGGGCCGATCTGGGGCTATTGTATCAATATGAGCAATGGGTGCGCCTGGGAATTACCTATCATGACGTGTATTCTCCGGCCCTGCGGAATCGTTATACCTCAGCGCAAAACTTTTTAGAAGGAAATGCTTCCCTGGCTACCGACTATGTGACCATAAAACCAGAGCTTGATGTGGGCCTTTCCCTTTCTCCCTCTTTTTCTTTCCTTGAACGATACAGTACCCGCGTCCGATTCTATATGGACTACCGGGATCTGCTCGATCTTTTCCTTGCCCTCATTCCCCGCAACCCTATTCTGAATATTGGGCTGGGTATGGAAGTGACCCTGCTGGATGTATTCCAACTACGAGCCGGTATTGCCGATGCTCTCCCTGCCCTGGGTCTTGGCATCGATTTTTCTTTTATGCGGTTTGATCTTGCCATGCGGGGAGTGGAGCTTGGCCTTGATCCGGGGGTACGGCCCACCTATGGGGTTGACCTCAATCTGCTTTTCCGGTATTGAGTAAATTTTACTGCGACCCGGTTGTCCCCTCGGTATCCCGTTTCTTCCGGAGAAAGGTACCGTGGGGGCTTGACCAAAGTTAGTAATTTCGGTATGGTACTGCCTACATGGGCTGCTAGCTCAGTAGGTAGAGCAACGCCCTTTTAAGGCGTGGGTCACTGGTTCGAATCCAGTGCAGCTCAGGACTATCACCATAGTTGGTCAGTGGAATAAAAGGCCCTAAAGGGGCCTTTTTTATTTTTTGTCCTGTAAGCCGGCGGATTGATAATAGAAAAGTTTTGTAAGTTCCTTGAATGGAAGCCCAGGAACGTTGTAGTGCCTTTCCAAGTGCAATCCCTTTTGGCTTCTTCGGATTCTCTTGCGTTTTTTAAAAAACAGCGTACTATGTAAGCATGACTATTTTTTTGTTTACCTTCCTCAAAAAGAAGGGATGGGTAAACCTTGTGAGGATTGGTTTGACCTTCTTTTTACTAGGGGGGGCTCCCTCTTTTCTTTCTGGACAGCAGCTTCTTTTTGATTATCTAAAAGATCATGTGGCCATCATGCTCCTTATCGACCCTGATACGGGGGCCATAGAAAATGCCAATGAAGCGGCGGTGCGTTTTTATGGCTATCCCCGGGAAAAACTGCTTACCATGAAGATAGATGAGATCAATGTGCTAAATCCGGAAGAAATTGCCCAGGAGCGAAAAAAGGCCGTTCAGGAAGAACGGAATTACTTTGTGTTTCCCCATCGGCTTGCCTCTGGAGAAATTCGAACCGTGGAGGTGTATTCCTCGCCGGTCTATTCCCCGGCGAAGCAGAAGATGTTGCTCCTTTCTATTGTGCATGATGCAACGGGAAAGATGCTGGCCCGGGAAGACTCTGTACTGTATCAGCAACGGTTAAATGCCTTGGTTCGTCAAAAAACGGAAGAGATCCTTCTGGTCCGTTCTCGGAATCAGCGATTGTTCATTCTTCTGGTGGTTGTGGCGGTCCTGGTCTTTGTGTTTCTGGTTTTGTTCCTTGTAAAAGAACAGCGCGAGCGGGAACGGCACCTTTTGTACCGAGAATTGCAACATCGCCTTAAAAACTCCTTTACTACCTTATCCAGCTTTGTGTCCCTTCAAATAGCTGAAGCAGAACATCCCCTGGTGGAAACGGCACTTCAGGAACTACAATCCCGGATCGAAACGGTGGGAAGTCTGTATGATCTGTTATATCAGCATCAAGGGGGACAAACGATTGAGTTGTTTTCCTATCTCCGTCAGGTGTGTGATGCCCTTAATAAGGCATATCATCTTTCTTCCCGAACTATCCATTTCATGGGGCCAAAGGAATCCCTCTGGGGAACCCCAAAGGCCGTTTCTACCATAGGGCTCATCATGAATGAGCTTATCATCAACGGCCTTAAACATGGGGACCCTAACAGCTCTATTGAAGTATCCCTGGCCACTGAAAAGGGAACTATGCTTCTCTCGGTGACTAATAAAAAAGCAAAAGTAGAGGGAAGAGAAGAAAAAAGAGAAAGTATCGGCTTTGGCCGTTACTTGCTGCAACAGATGGTAGATCAGTTGAAAGGAAATTTCTCTGTCATAGAAAAACAAGAAACAACGTCAGCGGTAGTCCAGATTCCCTTAGAAGGGGTTAGGTATGGCAAAAGAAACAAAGCTTCGTCTCATTAAAGGGGATATTACCACCCTTTCCGTTGATGCTATTGTGAATGCGGCTAATTCGGGTCTCATGGGAGGTGGCGGGGTAGATGGGGCTATCCATCGAGCGGCGGGGCCTACCCTATTAGAAGAGTGCAGAGCCATTGTGCAACGGGATGGCCCCTGTCCCCCGGGAAAGGCGGTCATTACCAGGGCGGGGAGGCTCCCCTGTCGCTATGTGATTCATACGGTGGGGCCCATCTGGCGGGGAGGAAACCAGGAAGAGGATGCCCTCCTTGCTTCTTGTTATCGGGAGTCCCTGGTATTGGCCGAGCGCCATGGGTGCCGTTCGGTGGCCTTCCCCAATATTAGCACCGGTGTCTACGGCTTCCCCAAAGAACGGGCGGCCCCTATTGCTCTCAAGGCGGTGCAGGAAGGTCTCTCCCTTTGTCCTACGGTGGAGGAAGTATTTTTTGTGTGCTTCGATGAAGAAAACTATAGGATCTATCAAGCATTGATGCAATAAAAACGGAAAGCTCTAGAGGGTTTCAGGTATCGGCAGCATGGGCGGGTGGTGGGGGAGGGGAGGTGTTTTTTTCTATTTTCCTGCAGATTTCTAAGCATGAGAGGGGAAGGGCTAGTGTTTTAAGGTGGCTCCGCTCTCCCTGAATAAGAGAGATGTCCCTTTTAGGACAATGAAAGGTTTTTGCAAGAAATGAGAGCAATTCCCGATTGGCCTTGCCATCCTCGGGGGCCGCAGCCACCCGAATATACAGGCGTCCCTGTTCGTGTTTCATTATCTGCGTATGGGATGCCCCAGCATTTATTTTGCAATGAATAAGAAGTTTATCCCCTTGTATTTCGTAAAAGATACTCATCGACAGACTCCTAAAAACTATGTTGATGTTTCAAGGCTAAGAGAATTCCCTGGCAATCGGAGGCTGCTTGGGAAGCCAGCAGGGCTTGCCTATTATCCAGCGGGAAAAATACGAACACTGTATTCTTTCTTCTGGCTGTTCAACGGAAAGAGGGGGCGGAACGTTGAAACATGCCTCCGGCGGTGGCCCCTCCGCTGGGGAATTGCGCGGGCCCGGTATTTGACTCAGGTGGATCACACAGTTGGCGAGGGCCGCGGCCCGAAAACGGAGTTCCGATAGAGAGGTATCGAATCTCCGGACAAGGTTTTCCGGGAGTATTTCCCCGGGAGCTTGGGTACAGAGGCTCAGGGCCAGAAGGGGAGAAAGCCCCTGTTGATAGATCCCGGGAGAAAGCCATTTTTCGATGGGGGGTACGGAAAAAGAAATTCCTCCGATATGGAGAAAGGGCGTGATGGCAAGGGAATCCCACCGGCGGGGATAAAAAAAGGGCGTTCCTGCTTCCTGGTTCTGTATGAAGGCAAGGTTGTGGGCTCCCTTCTGGACCAGAGGTAGTGGTACGGGCTTATCCAGGAGTGCAAGAGGGATGACCGGAGGAAAAAGGCGGGCTCCTTTCCATCCTGCCCTTAAAAGCTCGCCGCTGTACTGGCGGGCAATTCGCTGGATGTCTGGATGGGGAATAAGCACCAAGAGGCGTACTATGCTCTTCTTTACAAAAGGGCTCTTTTTCATATTCTCAAAAGAATAAAATCATGATAGAGTGTATCAGAACTACCGAAAGGAAGGAAGACCCATGAAACGTAAGACCAAGCTCCTCTGTGATCATCTTGTTAAGGCTCTTTCGAGCTGGCCTACGGTGGAGTGTATTTGTTTAAATGAGGCTGCCCAGCCGGATGTCTTGGATCCCTATTTTGCTCTTATCCTTGATGTGTATTACCGGGATCAGGTTCCTCCGCCAGCGGAGCGCCAGGGTTTGTATGGGTCCCAGGTAGCGGCCTTTGAAACCTCTGCTCAGCAAAATAAGGATCGGTTTATTCTGAATTCGTTACCCGTACGGATTGAATTCAAAAATAAAAATAAAATAGAAGAATTGGTGGATATTGCTACCGCTCATACGGAGAACCTTTGGCTTATCAAAGACAGCGGTACCTATGGGTTTTACCGGCTTACCCATGGGGAGGTATTATTCGAGCGAACCCCCTGGATAGAAAGTCTTCGGAGCCGCCTTACCAGTTTGAGTGAACCCTTCTGGCGAGAAATGCGGGAAAGCTATCAATCCAAAATGGAACATTTTTTAAGCGATTTAGGGGCAGCTCTCTTACAAAATGATGACTTTTATTATCTTATTTCTGCCGCTGGCTTTATTCGGAGCGCCTGTGCGGTTCTCTTCTGTATAAATCATCGGTTTGAACCTTCCCATAAATATTATTACGAAGAAGTATTAAAACTTCCGGTGCTTCCCGCAGAATTTGCTGGCCGATTCGAAAGTTTCTTACGGAATGAGCCATCTATTACGCCGGAACGGCGTTACTCCGTGGCCCAACTCATTGCCCGTTCTATTATAGCGTTACCATAACAAGACGAGAGGTAAGGGCGTATGGGAATAGGCCTGGTTCTTCTCCTGGTCCTCGCCCTTTCGGTAGAAAGTTCCTGTAGTCAGACGGTTTTTTTGCCCTTTACCCTCGAGACAGAAGCAGGGCCTATTTCGCTTATCTCCCATAGCCGGGGCTCTGCGGCCTTAGAACTAAGGGAGGGAACTATTTCTCTTGCTCAACCGGGAGAATATGTCTGGACGCTCCAACAACCTTATACGGTAACGGAAAATCTCAGTATAGAAATTGAATATACCCCGGAATATTCTTATCGGGAAAATACAGAAAAACAAAACGCTCCTCGTGAAACGCAAGGGGGCCGAGCGGGACTGGTTTCACTTAAGGCTGGCGATGCCCGGGTCTTTTGGGAGTTGCCGTTGGATTTTGATACTTCCCGGGAAGGCTCAGCATTGATAACTTCCATTCAATACGCTATCCCTCTTAGGCCCGGAATTCTTACGCATCTTACGGTACGGGTTACTCCTGTTCGGGATGGGGCCTTTCTTTCTGCAGGGAAGGTAAAAATACGGGGAATCCGGCTTGTACCACGGTGGTTTGGGTTTAGAAAGGAAGGACAAGTCCTTTCCCTTTCTCCCTTTGTTTCGTGGGAAGGGGATACATTTGTTATTCGACTTTCAAAGGAATATCAATGTAAGGGGCCCCAGAGGATCGAAATTCAACAAAATTCCACAATAATGGGGACCCTTCGGGTACATACCTTTTCTTATCAAGGATCAGGCTCGTTTTTTATTCCCTGGGGTGCCTTGCCTGAAGAGGCGAGTACCTTCGTGTATACCGCTTCACAGTCCCCCCGGAGTGTGATTGTATCTAGTGGATTGGTTCCTTTGCCTCATCCTCTTTCCGTAGACCCCGCGGTGATTCTTGCATACCGTCAGGATCGATGGAGGGACAGCCGGTATGAACTTTTTTCCTGGGACCGGTATCCTTCTATCCTTATTTTTGATATGGCAAGTTATGCCCTGCAGGATCGTTTTTTTAAGCGTCTTGCCTTTTTTGTGGAAAAAAAGGGATTTCGGGGAAAACTATGGAAGGATGAAGAAATAGAAGAATTCCGGGGCTGGAATGCCCATGATTATCGCGCTGAAGATCTGGCTCAGTTCTTTTCTGTAGCGGCAGCGACCGCTTTCCCTTTAAATCAGGAAGAACAGGAATTGAGGGAACTCCTCCTGGCAAACGGTATTATCCAGAAGGGGGATGATCTTTCTCCGTATCTCCCCGGCAGGGGAGCGGTTCTTTCTATTGCCAGGGGGGCGGAAGAGTACCTGCGAACTCTTTTTTTGGTTCACGAAAGTTTTCATGGCCTTTTTTTTATTGATCCTGAATTTCAGGAGTTTGCCGGAGCCCGATGGAAAAAACTTGATCTAAAAGCAAAACGGTTTCTTGCCGGTTATTTTTCTCTTGATTCTTTGCAATATGATACGGCCAATGAATATCTTATGAAGAATGAACTCATGGCGTACGTGTTGCAACAAAATGTTGGGGCCGCTTCTCATTATTTTGGTTCGGTGCTGCCTTCTCGTTTGTATCGAACCGGCTGGGGGCGTTCTTTCTTACCTCCCCAGGACCGGAAAACGGGAACCTGGCCGCTCCTGGCCCGTCTTTTTACCGCCGAAGCTCAGGCTTTTAATCGTTTTGTGCAGGAGCGGTATGGCCTTACCGCAGGTAAGGTATGGCGCCTTACGATTCGCCGGGAGTAATAGTCCGTAACCGGGAAACACAAGAGACGTTATCAGGGGCTCACAAAAATTCCCGTAGCCATGGGGAGCGGCCCAACGGGGAATGATTTCTACGGTCAAACCCTATGTTGTACTGTCGTTCTGTTGCAAGGGTCGTTGGTGGCCCATGGCCGGGAAAAATCTGATAATCCCCTGGAAGAGAAAGGATTTTACTCTGAAGAGCATTAAGCTGAATGGTTTGCCCATAGGAACTTAAGGTGCTTCCCGTAAAACCCGCCGAAAGAACATCCCCGGTAAAAAGAAAATGGCCAATCTTGTACACCACCGAATCTGAAGAATGACCGGGGATGGAAATAACTTCTACCTTAAAGGGACCTATGGAAAGGATATCCCCATCATGAATAACCTGGGTGGCAATCTCTCCTATTTCATGATTTACCGCATAGACTGGAAACTCATATATCCTTCGGAGGGTACGTAACCCCTGACAGTGCCCGCTGTGGTCATGGGTAAGGAGTGTGGCAAGGAGAGGGTACGAGTGGTCTTCTAGGAAATTGATAATATCCTCCGCGATACAACCTGGATCGATAATAAGAGCCCCGGGAGAAGCGTCCCCTTCTTCTGTTCCTAAAATGTAGCAATTCGTAAAGGAAGGAAGACAAAAATGAAAATATACCTTCATAAGCCTTCTCCCAGTTCGAACACCGCTTCTGCCGTATTGGAGGATCGGAACGAAACTCCCTCTTGCATGGCCCGAACGAAGAAGGTCTTTTTTATATTACAATCGATGAAGTCTACTGAGCGAAGGTTTGCGTTAACAAAGCGGCTGTTATATAGGTTCGAATTATTAAAAGTACAATCGGTAATCCGGGAACCTCCGAAGTTTACATGGACAAGTTCAGAACCCTCGAAGGTGCAATCCTGAATATGGCTTCCTCCAAAGGATACAAACTGCATGTCCGAATGGGAAAAGTCACATTCAAGACATTCAACAAAATCAAAAAAGCTCATCCGGACAAACACTCCAGAGAAGATACAACGAATAAAACGGGCATGAGAAAAATTACATCCAAAAAAACGTTTCTGGGAAAAATCTACCGCTTCAAAGGTAAGCCCCGCTAAATTTAAGTCTTTAATAGTCCGTTGTTGCTGAAAGATTTGAAGAAATCGAAGGGTTTCCAGTTCTTGATTCATCGAATGAAGCGCACAGGTCTTTGCTCCTGAAAGGGCCGCCTGGCCACAGCCTGCCACACAGGGAATAAGTGAAAACATAGAAATATAATAAAGGGTGTGCTCTCCTCATGCAAGGGCCTTGCGATAATTGTCGGCCCGGAGTATCATACCTGCTATGTGCTGGTACTGTGGAAGTCCTATTAGTTTACCGGATCCCGTAGGTCGTTCAGAACGATGCGATTCCTGTGGACGGGATCTTCGCTGTTGTCGGAACTGTGCTTTTTATGATAGTGCTTCTGCTTCTTGCCGGGAAAGCCAGGCAGAGATGCCAGCAGACAAAGAACGGGCCAATTTCTGTGATTGGTTTCGGGTCCATCAGGCCCTGCGTACTGGCCATGAAGGAGACCTGCACCGTCGTTCTCAGGAACGTTCGGCCCGGGATACTTTTTTGCGACTCTTTAATGATGAATCGTAAAAAGCCTGTGAGCATGCAATACCTATGAATCAGCATAAACCGGTAATTTTTATTGATTCGGGTGTGGGGGGCTTACCCTATTATGAAAGTTTTAAAAAAAATATGCCCACCTACCCTGCGATATATGTGGCGGATCGAGCAAATTTTCCCTATGGGCCAAAAGAGAAAGAGCTTCTTTCATCTCTTCTTGCAAAGCTGGTGGAACAACTGGTAACTCGCTATGATCCAGCCCTGGTGGTCCTGGCCTGCAATACCGCCTCGGTAACAAGCCTTGGATATCTTCGTAGTTCTTTTCCTGGGCTTACCTTTGTGGGAACCGTACCGGCGGTCAAACCTGCCGTGCTGGCCACTCAGAAAAACCGGGTGCTGGTGCTGGCCACTGAGCGGACCGTGCAGGATCCGTATATTTACGATCTGGCAAGACAGTTTAATGCTCAGTGTGCTGTTATAGGGCAGGGAGCTCCTGAACTGGTGCAGTTTGTGGAACGGGAGTATGTGCATGCTTCAAAAACGATGCGGGAAGAAATGGTCCGTCCCTACCTCGCCCAGAGCCTTGAGGCGGGGTGCGACGGGCTGGTATTGGGATGCACCCATTTTCTATTTTTGCTTGAAGAATTCCAACTCCTTGCTCCCCCGGGGCTTTCCATTTACCATTCCCTGGATGGGGTGGCCCAGCGGGTGGTTACCCTTCTTAAGGGGATGGGGTTACCTGAGAAACGGTCAGTTCCCGGAGAAGATACGGAGCACTCCATGGTTTCAGAGGTTCTCTCTGCGGGGGAAGCGCAGCCCCACCGTTCGTTTCCCTCTTCTGTTTCCCCTGATAGACTTGTAATTACGGGAAGTCAGGACTTAGATGTTGGCTGGTCCTCTTTGATGCGGTTGTACAACTTTAGGAGAGAGCCGTGGCGTTAACGGGGATGGTACTTCGCTGCTCTAAAAATTCGTTCCTCGTAGAAAGCGATGAAGGGGAACGGGTTATGTGTGAAATAAAGGGAAAGATCCTTAAGGCCTCCCAGGGATTTTACAACCCCCTTGCTCCGGGCGATCGGGTTGTTTTTGAGGTGACCTCTCCTGACGGACGGGGCCGTATTCTCGAACTGTTGCCTCGAAGCACCGTTTTTACCCGCTTTAACCAGAAGGGAGAGGCCCCGCAGGTAATAGCCGCAAATATCGATCTTTTGTGCTGTCTCACTACCGCAGAGGAGCCACCCTTTCGTCCCCGTTTTATCGATCGGGTTCTGGTTCAGGCGGAGATAGCCCATGTTCCGGCAGCCATTATCCTAAATAAGACGGATCAAGAGGTCCGCGACCAGGGGGCTCTCCTTGATATGGAAGAACGACTCAGCGATTTTGTTCGCATAGGATATCCGGTGTTTCGAGTTTCAGCCCTTAGTGGGGCAGGGCTTGAAGAACTTACCCGTCACTGGCAGGGGAAACGGGTTCTTCTCGTTGGACAATCAGGGGTAGGAAAATCGAGCCTTATTAACGCCCTGGGGGCCTCTCCTCCGTTAAAAGTAGGGGCCCTTTCAGCAAAGTACCAGCGGGGTTCTCACACCACTACCATGGCCCAGATGATCTACTGTACTTACAAAGACCAATCTTTTTGGATCCTTGATACTCCAGGAATCCGGAACTTTGCGATTGATGGGATTACCAGTGCCGAGGTGGCCTGGTATTTTAAGGAATTTGCGCCCCTTGTCGGTCAGTGTTCCTATGGACTCTCCTGTTCCCATCGGTTTGAAGTGGGTTGCAAAATTTTAGAAGCCCTGGATGCGGGCTATATCCATGAGGATCGCTACGAAAGTTTTCAGAGTATTGTGCAAGAGCTTACGGAGCGTAGTTCCTACGAGAACCTATAACGAGACAGTATGAATGAACGGACGATACGAATCTTAGAATTTGAGGTGATCCAGCGGCGGGTAGCCGAACGGTGCGACAGTGAAGAAGCGGCGGCCCTGGTCATGGAACAACAACCCCTCCTGGACCGTGAAGCGGTGCGAAACCTAAAGACCATGGTAGCCCACCTTGGGGCTGCGGTGGATCGACTGGGCGAAGAACCGAGGGAGACCCTCCCCTCGATCGGTTCGATCCTTGCCAAGCTGGCAAGGGAGGGCGTTTCCCTGGAGATAGAAGAAGCCTATGCTCTGGGGCTGTTTTTGTATCGGGCCGAAGGGGTTCGAAAATGGCTTTATAAGGCCATTGAAGAATATCCCGATTCGCCCCTCTGGCCCTTAGTGACCTCCTTACCGGATTGCAAACCCGTGGAGGAACAGATTTTCAAGATCCTCGATCGGGATGGGAACCTGCGGGATCTCCCCGAATTACGCATGATCCGGGAAAATATTGGGCGGCTTTCCCGGGAATTGGACCAGCGAGTTCGATCGTATACCACTAACGAAGAGATCCGGCGGATGCTCCAATCGGAGCTCCCCTCCCAGCGGGATGGCCGGATTGTGCTTGCCCTAAAGGCAAATTTTCGGGGACGAATCAAGGGGATTGTCCATGAGGTGAGTGGCACAGGCCAGACCGTTTTTATCGAGCCCCTGGATATTGTGGAAAAGAATAATCAGATCGTCCTGGAGCAGCAACGGCTAGAGGCAGAGATCCATCGCATCTTCCGGGAACTTAGCCAGCGAATAGCCCCCTATCAGGAAAGCCTTGCGCTTTTTCACCGTCAATTTTTGTATCTGGAAACCCTCCGGGCCCGTTCCCGGTACAGCCGGGAGAGCAGGGGAGTGTTTGCAGAGGAAAGCCCGGGGGAGCAGGGGCCCCTCGTTTTGCGTCAGGCCCGACACCCCCTTTTGGGGAGCCGGGCGGTTCCCATCGATATAGCCTTTCGGGAGGGTGTGCGGGCGGTGATTATTACGGGGCCGAACACGGGAGGAAAAACCGTAACCCTTAAAACGGTGGGGCTCTGTGCCCTCATGAATCAATATGGCCTTGCCATTCCTGTTGCAGAGGGGAGTCAGCTTCCTCTTTTTGATGGGGTCTACGCTGACGTCGGCGATGAACAGTCCATAAGTCAGTCCCTTTCTACCTTTTCTGCCCATATGGTCAATATTGCGGGAATCCTCGAGAAGGCTACCGCTTCCAGTTTAATTCTTCTTGATGAACTGGGGGCCGGTACGGATCCCGAAGAGGGGGGCGCCCTGGCGATGGCCCTCATGGATTATCTGGTGCAGCTAAAGGCCCGGCTCCTCGTGACTACCCATCATGGGGTGCTTAAAAATTATGGGTATACCCATGAGGGAGTGGAGAACGCCTCCGTGGAATTTGATAGTACCACCCTCTCCCCTACCTACCGGATTCTCATGGGAATACCCGGTGAAAGTCGGGCCCTGGATATTGCGCTTCGCAATGGCATTCCCCGGGAAATTGTGGAGCAGGCCCACCACTACATCGAGGAAGAGCGGACCGATGTGGCCCATCTTATTGTGGGGCTTAAAGAAAAGCATCGAGAAGTGGAAGCCCTGCGGCAGGAGTTGCAGAAAGAACAGGCCCTTTTATGGGAAGAACGGCGAAGGGTGGACCTCAGGGCCCTGAAACTCAAACAAGCGGAGCTCCTCCGTCGTTCAGAGGATTTATCGGCCCTCCAGCGTTTTCTCCAGGAAAGCCGAAAAACCCTGGAAAACCTGGTTCGCGAGATCCGGGAAGGGGAACTTACTAAAGAAAAAACCCGGCAGGTCAAGGAATTCCTCGCATCCCTGGAGGAACATCTTGAAAAAGAAGCCCTGTCCTATGAGACGGAACATGAGGAATTGCAGCGGGAGCGTGAGGCGAGTTCTCCAGGAGAAGGAACGGTATCTTTGGAGGAAGGAAAGGGCTCTGAAAAGAAATCCCCCTTGCAACCGGGGATGGCGGTCCTGGTGTTACCGGCGAAACAAAGGGGAGAACTGGTGCGAGAGGCCGGCCATTCCCGAAGGGGGATAAAACGATGGGTTGTGGCAGTGGGGGCTGTAAAAATCACGGTAGAGGAAGGATCCATCGTACCAATAAAAGAGGAAAAAGAAAAACAGCGCTTACCCGTTGCCGCTCAGGTAGAACTGCGGGATGATAGGCCGCCGCCGGTACTGGAGTTGAACCTGCGGGGTATGCGGCTTGACGAAGCCCTTGATGCGGTGGAACGGCAAATCCAGGGGGCTGCCCTGGCGGGGCTTTCGGAATTCTCTATAATTCATGGAAAAGGAGAAGGAATTCTCCAGAAGGGTGTGCAGGACTACTTAAAAAATCATCCCCTGGTAGCTTCCTTTGCTTTTGCTCACCCCGAGCAGGGTGGTTTTGGGAAGACGGTGGTACTCTTAAAGCGATGATACCGCTGCCTGGCCGGGGGCAATCTTCCTTCCAAAACTGAATGGTGAAGCATGAAAGGATCTTGCTCCTCCTCAATGGTTTAGTGCCGGAAAATTCCTCTATTATCGCTTCCCCGGGCTATCCCTTCGATCCCCCCTGGATAAGGTTCGGTAGCCATCAGATAACCAACATTGACGGTTTTAAAATGAAAGATCCTCGTAGGATGCCTTGGAATCCATTAAGTCGGGAAAGGCATATACCAGGGTGCCATTATTCTTGACCCGCAGTTCCGCAAAGCCCTTATCAACCAGCTTTTCCAGGGCCGCCTTGGCCTCTTCAAGGGGAATATCCGCTTCTAAAGCCACTTCGCTTGCCGTAGCAAGCCCCTTGTTTGCCTTGGCCACCCGGAGAATAACCCGTTCAAGGCTTTCCTTTTTAACGATTCTTGCTTCCCCATCCTCCGCATAGCGCCAGCCTCCGTTTGTATAACCCCCTGGTCCTGGATAAGACCCCTGCCTGTCCTGGAGGGCAAGTTTCATGTTTGCCTTGACCACTTGCACGGGCAGGGTAAAAAAGTCGTAGATGGCACCGACCATCCCCAGACCCCCCGTACACATCCACAAAAGCCCGGTGGGTATCTTTCCTAGATAAAAGCGATGGAAACCTAAAGCTCCGAAACCAGACAGAAACCACAACAGGTAGGCGATAAAAAGATTATACACAGGCCAACACCTCTCTGTGTCTATACTATCATGTTCGCCGTAGAGAGGACAAGTTACGGGGAACCGTAACGGGCCGCTTTTTTTGCGAGGCCTTACTGTCAGGATTTTTTTAAAGGGACAAGGGTTTCGGTCTGTAACGGGGACCTATAAAGATGGCGCTTTACCGTTCTTTTAACGGTTCGGATATCAGCTTCCCTTCCTGCTTGTTCAGGCGAAACCGTACCTTTTTCAAGGGTTTTTCGATGAAAAGGGCCACATGACAAATTTCGATGATCGTTCCTTCTGCGACGGACCCAAAAATCTCTATCATTGCCTGTTCGTCCGCGTTAATTTTGGGTAAGAGTTCTACAATACGGTTCTGGAGCTTTCCCTGTTCTTCCTGCAGTTTTTGTAAATACAGGAGAAATCGTTTTTTCTGTTCCCCTGGAATCTCAGGATTTTTAAGAACCTCCTGAACTTTTTTTATTTTCCCCGCCAAAAGCCGCAGACTCTCATTATGTTTATCTAATTCTTGTTGAGAAATAAAATCGATGCCGCAGTGAATCCTGGTGACCCGGCCGCCTTCCCGCCCGATAGATTCGGCCCGGATCCCATGGATGGCATAGAGTTCCCCGCCGAGAATCTTACCCTTATCTCCCAGATCTATGCGATCCATGCTGTAGACCCGGGAATTCACGATGGCCCCACTTACCCATACGGTTCCTCGGGACAAGATGTAGCAATTCTGAATAAAACGGGCCCGCAGGGTTCCCCCTACTTTGACGACCCTGTTTCCGCGCCCGATGATGCCGCCGGCAACGACCAGGTCTTTCTTTGCAACCACATCGGTGGCGTCCAGGGTTTGTTTGGCGGTGATAGACCCTCCGGCGTACACTTTGAAGCCATCGGAGACTTCCCCTTCCAGGATCACATCGCCGGGAAAAATGATATGGCCTGTTCCATAGCCTACACCCCCTTTCAGTTCCAGGACTTCTTCTACCAGAACTTCGTTACCATTGATAGAAAGCCGTCCATCCACGGTGGCTACAATGCCGTCGGTGGTCTGTTTGGTATTTTTCCCCGGTACGATGGACTCCATTTTTCGGATTGGCATGGGGATGGTTTTCCCGTGGATATCTTTTCCTTCTTTCCCTGGGACCTTTTCTTTATAATGGGCGATGTATTCGTCTTTTTTTACCACAAAAAAATGAGAGATGGCCCGATAGTCTACCCGGCCCCCCTCTTCTCGATAGGCGGGGGTGGAACTCTTGAACCGGCTATCCAGTTCAAAGTAGGGCAGGATTTCTTCTACCGGGCTGTCTCCCTGGGCAATCAGGACATCCTTTATGATTTTTCTGTTCAGGTTGCATTCAAGGGCCGCTTCCTGAATAGCGTCCCATCGGATACCATAGGTAATGGAAAGTTTTTCAAGCATGGCCGCAATATAGTCAGGATTGAGGGGATTTCCGTCTCCCAGGGGGGGGTAAAAATCGGCCCGGGCGCAAAGGTGGTCTTCTGAAATGGTGATCACCATTGTTCCATCATTTTGATGGAGCCCTGTAATGGTCGCCCTGAGTTCTTCTTCTGTTTTGGACGCCGAGCCTTCAGTTCCTTTCTTTTGTTCCTGTGGCTCCTGAGACGGTGGCTGTTTTTCTGATTTTTGAGGAGTTCCCATAGATTTCCTTATCTTTATATCGGCAAATTAATGACATAGAATAAGAAAAACGGGAGAAATCAGAAATACAAGATGATTGCAGGGACATTCTCTTTTTAATAGTAACACAAAAAATCCTAAATTAACACTTGCAAAAAAGGCTATAGTTGTGTATGTTTATACAGTTCTGAAGTATAAATATTCGAAGGGTAGTTGCGGAGTGCCAGGTGAAAGAACGGCTTGCACGGCTCAAGGCGATACGAAAGCTCATTAAAACATATCGGATAGAATCCCAGGAAATTCTTCTCGGATACCTTCAAAAAGAAGGGTTCCAGGTAACCCAGGCCACCCTTTCTCGGGATCTTAAGCTTCTTAAGGTAGGAAAAATCTCGGACGGTCATAATGGGTATGTCTATACCCTACCAGGAGAAGATGAGCGACAGGAAAGTGAGCGAACCTACATCAATGATTTTCTGCGGGGCTATATTTCTATTGATTGGTCTGGAAATATGGTGGTGATTCGAACCTATTCGGGCCATTCCGATTCAGTAGCTTTAGCGGTGGATAATTTGGCCCTTGATGAGGTCCTTGGGACCATTGCGGGGCGGGACAATACGGTCTTTGTGTGCCTCCGAGAGGGTGTAACCGGGGAAGAATTCCTTGCCCGGATGAAGGAAAAAATCCCCGAGCTTGAAGATTAAGCGATCAGGGTCTCTGGAAAAGAAAGTCAAAATTATATACTGTTAAGGGTCATGGAGAAGATTTTTCGCCTATCTTTTGTTTTTTGGTGTAACAGCCCGATGGGCCACGGGAGGATCCGTCGTTACTGAGGAACGACGAAGGCCCTCGGGGCGAGCTCTTTTAAAATAAAACATTGTGGAGAAGAGGAGTGCTTTATGATTCAGTATCGTAATCTTGATGAAACGACGGTGTATCAGAGGCTCCAGAGCCAGGTGCAACGTCTTCGGGCCTTTGATTTTGGCACCCATTTGACAGCGGAACGGGTGCGTTCCTATCAGGTCAGCGTGGGTGGGGGGCTTACCTATAACTATGCGGCCAAAGCGGTGGATGAAGAACTCCTTCAGACGTTGCAGCAGCTTTCGGATGAACAGCAATGTATCGAAAAATACCAGGCCCTTTTAGATGGGGAACTCATGAACACGGGAGAACAACGGCGGGTGCTCCACCATCTGGTTCGGGGCCAACTGGGAAAACCGGTAATCCACGAAGGAAAAGACCTCGGCGAGTTCTACGCGGAGCAGCGCCAGCGTTTTTCTGCCTTTGCAGAAAGGGTCCACCGGGGAGAAATCCGGGGTTCCACGAATCAACCCTTTAAAACGGTGGTGCAGATTGGCATTGGGGGGTCCGATTTAGGTCCCCGGGCGTTGTATCTGGCCCTGGAAAACTGGGCAGAAAGCCGAGGAAAGCAAAAAATGAAGGCCCTCTTTATTTCTAACGTGGACCCTGACGATGCTTCCCAGGTGGTGTCCCAGCTTGACCTGGCGACGACCCTTTTTGTGCTGGTTTCAAAAAGCGGTACCACCCAGGAAACACTGGCGAATGAACTCTTTGTAAAAGCAAAGTTGCAAAAGGCCGGTCTTAACCCCGCTCGCCACATGGTGGCCGTCACGAGTGAAACCAGTCCTTTAGCCCATAACCCGGGGTATCTGGATTCGTTCTATATTGATGACTTTATTGGAGGCCGTTATTCTTCGACCTCTGCGGTAGGAGGGGTGATTTTATCCCTTGCCTTTGGGCCGGAGGTCTTTGCAGAACTGCTTGCGGGAGCCCATGAAGCAGATCGGCTGGCCCTGGAACGGGATATCCGACGGAACCCTTCACTTCTTGATGCCCTTATCGGTGTGTGGGAGCGGAATTCCCTCGGCTGGCCCTGTACGGCCGTGTTGCCCTACAGTCAGGCCCTCTCCCGTTTCCCCGCCCATCTCCAACAGTTAGACATGGAATCGAACGGAAAGCGGGTAAATCGCCGGGGAGAGCCCCTCTCCTATGCTACCGGACCGGTGGTATTTGGCGAGCCGGGAACCAATGGGCAGCACTCCTTTTATCAGCTACTGCATCAGGGAACCGATATTATTCCCCTTCAATTCATTGGTTTTATGCAAAGCCAGCGACAGGACGATGTGGAAGTGGATGGTTCTACGAGCCAGACAAAGCTTAAGGCCAACCTTATTGCCCAGATTGTGGCCTTTGCCAAGGGGAAAAAGGATGAAAATGCGAATAAGCACTTCCCCGGCGGTCGACCTTCGAGCTTAATCTACGGAGAACTCCTGACTCCCCGAGCGCTGGGGGCTCTGCTTGCTCACTTCGAAAATAAAGTGATGTTCCAGGGTTTTATCTGGAATCTGAATAGCTTTGACCAGGAAGGGGTGCAGCTAGGGAAGGTGCTTACCAAGAAGGTCCTCTCCCATTCTTCGGGGGATGGGGCCCTTGATGCCTACGCGGGGCTGTTGGGCATATAAGTGGTACCGCCGGGCAGGCCTGTACATTTCTCGAGACCTCTTTCACTATTTTTTGAATATCTCCGGCATAGCCGGACCCCCACCTTTATCCGGTGCTGAAGGTGGTTTCATCCTGGAGAACGAGGGGCCTTCCACAGGGAGAAGGCCCCTGCCGTATAGAGAAAGAAAGCCCTGCGCCGGCAAAAGGCCTTTCCATGGGGGAAAGAAAAAGCTTCTGCCGGATCACTAAAACCACTATTTTTTGCGCTTTTTCGTAGGATGTTTTATACTAGGAGAGTATGATAAAGGGGGGTTCCCTATGGAAAAGCGCAAGATTGGGATAGCTACACGCCTTATAGGATTAAGCATTTTCTTATTGGTGTTCCTCGTGGGTCTTGTTTCCGCGACGGTATACATCGTCTTTAAGCAGAATCTGGATAAAGAATTAGAGGAGAAATCCCGCCTTACGGTTCGCCTTATCGAAGAAGAACTAAGCCGATGGATAGAAACAAAAGCTAAGGTAGTCGAGGATTTGGTTACCCTTTTTGCCTATGGTGAGATTCAGGATACACCGGCCCGTACGGTACTTGCCGCTCTTCAGAAAGCCGATGAAGACATATCTTCGCTCTTTTTTATGGGAACGACCCCTTATAAAAATGGGGGGAAAGTACTGGAAGCAACCGGTTGGGTTCCTGCAGCCGATTACGATCAGACGGTCCGTCCCTGGTTTAAAGCGGCCCTTGCTTCTTCATCCTTTGTCGTTACCGAACCCTATGTAGACCTTATTACCAATAAGCTGGTGGTAACCATTTCTCAGCGGGTAAAGGATCAGGAGGGGCGAGATAAAGGGGTGGTAGGCCTGGATGTGATCCTCGATGATGTAAAGACCATCGTGGGGGCAAAGAAAATCTCCGCCGGGGGAACCACCTACCTGATTGATCCCCAGGGGCGTTTCATTACCCATGAAAAAACCGAAAAGGTTCTGAAAGAAAATATTTTTGGCGAAGGATACCTAAAAAAATATCAACAATCTATTCTCTCAGAAAATGATTTTTACACTATTATTCCTGAAACATCACAGTATGTGGTTTCAGTGCACATCAAGAATACCCCCTGGCGGGTAGTAAGCATGGGGCCCCTTTCGGATATCTATCAGCCCCTGTATCGGTTCTCCTTCCTGTTGGTTATCATTGGGGTGGGGGGCCTGGCTTTTTCTTCTATCCTGACGTTTCTTATAGGTCGTTCTTTTAGTATGCCAGTGCTCCGGGCTGCGGCATACACTAAAGAGATTGCCTCCGGGAATTTACAACTTACGGTGGATGAACGATACCTTACCCGAAACGATGAGATTGGGGATCTCCTCCGATCGATAAAGGACATGAAGGAACACCTGCTTCGGATTATCGAAGGTATCCGTTCTTCTATTCAGCAAGTATCGGTGGGGAGTAACGAAATTAGTTCCACGGCCCAGGAATTAAGTCAGGGTGCCACAGAGCAAGCGGCCAGTGCCGAAGAAATATCCAGCTCTATGGAAGAGATGAATTCCACGGTTCGGCAGAATGCAGATAACGCCCTGCAAACTGAGGCTATCGCTCAGCGAACGGCCCAGGATGCGGAAGCGGGTGGACAGGCGGTTTCTCGGACCGTGGAAGCGATGAAGCAAATTGCCGAGAAGATTTCTATTATCGAGGAAATTGCCCGGCAGACGAACCTTCTTGCCTTAAATGCCGCCATCGAAGCCGCCCGGGCTGGCGAATCCGGCAAAGGTTTTGCCGTAGTGGCTGGGGAAGTGCGAAAACTGGCAGAACGGAGCCAGCAGGCGGCGGCCGAAATTAGCGAGCTTACCCGTAAGAGTGTGCTTACCGCCGATGAAGCGGGGTCCCTTATTTCCCGGATTGTTCCGGACATACGGAAGACCGCCGAACTGGTGCAGGAAATAAGTGCTTCCAGCAAAGAACAAAACACCGGGATAGAGCAGATTAACGCGGCGATTCTTCAACTAGACCAGGTGATTCAGCATAACGCCAGCGCTTCAGAAGAACTGGCTTCCATGGCAGAGGAGCTATCTTCTCAGGCCCGCCAGCTGGAAGAGGAAATTTCCTTCTTCAAAATTGATGAAGAAGAGGATGTCGCAAAGAAACCTTCATGAGTGTAGGCAGAGGTCGTAAGCAAAACGGGATATGACCGGCAAAATAGCAGGAGTAAGGGTATCTACGGTATCCAGGGCGCTGTTGATGTAGTGCCAGGTTTCTGGATAAGCGGTGCGTTGATTTTTGTCAGTCCTGGGGCCTACAGGACCTGGGTCAGACCGTCGAGAATGTTGCAAAAGGGTATTCGCCTCTTTCCGGGGAAGGACGGTGATAGTCTGGGCGGCAATGCCTGTGGCCGCAAAACCCAGGTCATCGGAAAAAGGGGTGGGGACTAAGAGGATATGGGTATATCCTATGTTTTTGGCCGCTTCGAGGGCCCGCTGGCGAAGTTCTACCGTGGCCCGGTGCAGAGATTTTTTTCTGAGCTGGGGGTGTTGGGCAAGGAGTTTATCGAGGGTGGTAGAAACGATAAGGGTATCTCCCCGCCCGCACACATCAAAAATGAAGTACCGGGCCCTCTGGAGGCCGATAGATTTTAGTCCCAGGGAAAGAGTATAGGCCCCCTGACTGTGATACCCACTTCCCTGTATTCGTTCTTCCTTATCGGTAAAGATGATGTACCAGTCGGGGACCCCCTCTTTTTTCAATTGTCGAGCCGTTTCTATGAGGGCAAAGACCGCTGCCCCATTGTCGTTTGCCCCGGGACTCCCTTCCACGCAATCGTAATGGGCGATAAGCACCGTGGGATTTTTGTGCACCAGCGGTTCTGTCGTACCAGGTCCAAGAATAAGATGGGTCGCCGAGGCGATGGTACAGCTACGACTCTCGAGACCTAAATTTTCTAGCAGGTTCTGTAGTACCCGAAACCTATCCTGACCAGGGGTGGTAAACACCTTAAAAGTTTCTTCCCAGTGATCCCACATGGTTCTATCATAGTGCTTGACGAAGGGAGAAGAAAGGGGTATGGATGGAAATCATGGTTGTTGCTCCTATAGATAATGCATTTGTTAAAGCCCATCTGGACGCTATCCCTTCCGATGAGGTGTGTCGCTTTACCCTCTTATCGGGCAGTATTCGGGGGGCCCTTGTTTCGGGGACCCATCTTGTGGCCCAGGCTCAGGCAAATCATGGCCTCGGAATTCTCGAGACGGTAGCCCTTGGACAGGCCCTGCTTTCCACGGTGCTGCTCTCCACTACCCTTAAAGAAGGCATGAGGGCCTCCCTTAAAATGGACTGTACAGGGGTGCTCCGGGGCTTTGCTACCGAAACCAGCTGGGATGGAAAGGTCCGCGGGTATTTGTATAATCCTTCCATCCGTCTCGATAAACCCTTGGAAAGTTTTGATCTTAAGCCCTTCATAGGCCAGGGAACCCTGCAGGTTATTCGAAAGGATCCAACGGGGAACCTGTATACGGGGCATGTTCCTCTGCTACATGGCCGCATTGCGGAAGACCTGACGGTGTATTTTCTTCGTTCGGAACAAACAAAAACGGCCTGTATGGTGAGTGTCTCCTTTGATACGGAAGGACGACTCTGGGGTGCAGGGGGCCTTTTTATGCAGGCCATGCCGGGGGCTCTGGATCTTGATATGGAAGATACGGAGGATCGCCTTCGGGAACTCCCCAGCCTTGGCAACTGGTTTGGGGAAGGCCGGAGCAGCAACGAACTCCTTATGACCTGGTTTTCCGCCTTTGAGCCGGTTTTGTTTCCCCCTGGTCAGGTGCAGCTTTTCTGTGATTGTTCGGCCCAGCGGTTTTTACAATTTATTCGCACTATGCCACCGGAGGAACGCCATACTATGGTTAAAGAGGGACCCCTGCCGGTGGAAGTGGTGTGCCATTACTGCAATAGTCGCTATTATTTTAACGAAGCGGATATCCTTTGAGTATGCTACCGGGAGCCCTTTACCTCTTTAACGAGAAAACGGAAAAATCCACTTCCACAGGATTTTCACATAATCCATGAATGAAGGCCGCTCTTTGCCGTATTTTTTTGCAAAGTCCCGGGCGGCTTCGGCGAGCGAGTAATGGATACCATATTTCTTTTTTAAGAAGTCCCAATGTTTTACGATCCATACATATAGGTCGCTGGGGGTACGCCCCGGGAAGCGACTCACCAGGTTTTCTTCTTCGATAATGTCGATGATGGGCTTGTACACGTTATCGTACCAGGATACAAGGGCATCAGAAAAAGGAAGTTCTCCCGTCATATGTTCATTTAAGTAGTACTTGTGAACGAGGATGTGGTTATAAATTTCGTCATAACGACCGGGGGTGGTAAAATCTAGGGTGGTGCATCCCGTGAGTTCTTTAAAATGGGTTTTTTCATAAAAGAGTTTTTTCTCATATTCTATGACGGCCCTCCGGAGGTCCTCGGTAGTCATGTCAGGGGAAAGGGGAATTTCGGTGGAAAGACTGATGACTTCCGCATCAATGGACTGAATCCCCTGGGCCCGGGCCACCGATACCCGATGATTTCCATCCCGGACAAAGTATACCCCCCCTATTTCGTAGAGTTGAATGGGGGGAAGAATGATGTTTTTAAGATGAGCCTCATCGACCCGGGCCCATCGTTGCCGCAGGTAGTCGGAACGGGGAAGAAAATACTTGTTAAAATCCCGATAACGGCCTTCACTTCCAATAATGCGATCGACCGGAACGACCTGCATGCCCCGGTATGTTTCGTTTTTGGGACGTAGAATTTCCTTTACTTCCGTAAAGGAAAGGAGCGCATCCCGTTCGGGATGCAAAAAGTGCTGGATCCGGGAGAAAAAAGCCTTACTCCTGGCTCGATTAAAATCTTCCTGAGCTTGAATTTGGGTAAGATCACTCATGGCTATGCTCCAAAGGATTAGAAATATCGATGATATAATGACTATACGCGTTGATCACCAGGGTTTCGTAATAGCGGGTACATCGGACGTCCGAAAGATCATACAGATGAATATGGCCATGAATCAAATAACGGGGCTTAAAAAAACGCATAAACCAGAGGAACGCCTTAAAACCCCGATGACAGGGATCGGTCCTATCATGAATACCGAGGGGTGGCGCGTGGGTTACCAGGATATCAAGATAACGTCCGTATTTCAGTTTATTGTATAAGAGGTGGGGGATTCGTTTTATGATTTCCCAGTTCATCTGGCGGTTTGTAAATTGGTTTGGTCCATTGTTATAACGTAAACTTCCCCCGAGGCCCATAAAAATGAGCCCCTCTTCTCGGTGAATCCGGGAGCCGATATGAATAGCACCAACCTGGGGTGCGGCTGTCTGATCTGCAATTCGTCGTTGGACCATTTTGAAGTAGTCTTCGTATTCCGGCCGGTAATAAGAAAGGCCTTCCAGATTGTGATTCCCATACACAAAGAGCAGGGGTTTGTTAAGGGAACTAACGATGAAATCGAGGTATTCCAGGGGAAGATCCCCCGCACTTACCACCAGATCGATATCTCCGAATCGTTGCCGAATCGAATTGCTGTAAATAAGGGGATCAATCTGGTCGGAAATACAGAGGATTTTCATGATTTTTTTAGGTTGCTGTAGATATCGACCCGGTCCAGGAGATTCTGGAGCTGATCCTTATTGTATAGTTCCAGGGGACGGGACTCGGAGAATTCCATGGCGGATCGAGAAAAACCGGAACTGGTAAAAATAGCACCCCGGGTGATATTCAGTTTTCTCATTTGTTCGAGAACGGCCCGGACCGTTGCCTCATCGATGAGTTCTGGCATCCGGTAAAAGCGCAAAAGGCGGGGAAGTTTTTTAACATTCCGCCACTTTGCCTGATCACCCTCAATGGCAATGATATCGCAGCCGTTAGGAATTTCGTTATAGTCCTTAACGAGGAGTGAAAGCCCCTGGGTTACCAGGGCCTTGCAAATTTCTATAAATTCATTTTGTCCTGAAGTAAGGTAATCCTTCATTTTATCATCGGTGCGGAATTCCTGATATTGGGAAAGTTTTTCTGCCACATCGCGGAAATTGGGTTTTTTGGCGTAAATCTTTTCCCATTGTTCAATGGCCCGATCAAGTTCTCGATTTTTTTCAAAGCACATGGCAAGAAAGTATCGGGCATACAGAACTTCGGGACTCGATTCGTCGGTGGCGGACTTTACTGCCCGCTCTAATTCGGGGATTGCCTTATCAATGGCATTCATACTCATGTAGCAGCCCCCCCGTTCTACGAGGGCCTTTATCTTAAGCTCCGGATCCCGGATGGCCTTTTCAAAGGAGAGGAGAGCCGCCACGTAGTCATGGGATTCCTTCTGGATTTTACCCAGCAAATAGTAGGCCTGATTTAGATCGTTCTGAAGTCTAAGGGCCGTTTCCAGCTCTTCCTTTGCTTCGATGGGCCGTTTATCCCGATACAGGAGCACCCCTAATTCGTAGTGGGCTTTCCCATGCCGGGGATCCAGTTCCACCGCTTTCTTAAGGTAACTGATTGCCATGTCGGTCCTGTTCCGTTCGCTGAAGAGCTTCCCCGCCCAATAGTAATGTTCTGCGGTGTAAGGCTCAAGCTTGATAAGGAGTAGGTACTCTTTTAAGGCTTCTTCTATCTGATTAAAACGAACGAAGAGACTGGCAATCTGTTTTCGGAATTCCGCTTCCGGAACCAGGGGAGAAAAAAGGGCAATCTGATTGACCATTTTGAATTCCATCAGGGCCAGCTCTGCCTTATTATCTGCCAGGTAGGCGTTACCCAGAAGATAGTGGGCCTCTGCATTGCGGGGTTCTCGCTGGATAATAGCCTTTGCGGTTTTAATGGCTTGCTGAAGTTTCCCCTGTTTTATGAGTTTTGCAATGGACTCAACCTTAATTGGGAGTATAATGGATTTAATGAGAAAATAGAGGAGAAACCCAATGATGACGGAGAGGGGAATTGCAATGATTATGGCCAGTATCATGACGTACCATGCCCCTTTATGCTATTGTGAACGTACTAAAAATGGTACTCATTTTACGGGAACCTGTCAAACCCATGATAAAAAAGGGGGATAGCACATGGAAGGCGTAAATGTCCGGGAATTTCCCCGTAGCAAGGGAGCCCTTTCTTGGTTCTTTCCTGCCCCCCAGGGGATTGCTTGTTGCTGTCCTAAACGTACAGGATTGATGGGAAGCAGATGTATGGTCAAAAAGAACTGGAGACTTCGCTGGGTTTCTTTTGTGGTGCTTTTTTCTTTGACCAGCACAGAACTCTTTTGCCAGGATCTGTTTAAAAAAGGAGAGGATCTCTTTTTACGAAACAAACCCCTTGAGGCGATTCCCCTTTTGGAACAGGTGTATACCCAGGATCCGGCCAACGTTACCGCTGCTCTGTATCTGGGAATTGCCTATCAACAGGTGCAACGCTGGGACGATGCGATCAGTTTGTATCGAAAAGTGCTTGCCCGGGGGAGCGATAAAAGTGCCCTTGTGGCGTTTCATTTGGGAAATGCGTATTTTAGTAAGGGAAGCGCCCTTTTCGCAGAGCAATACTATTCCCAGGCCCTTCAGATGGATGGGAGTTTTAGCTCTGCCTATCTTAATCGGGCAAATGCCTATGTAAAGCTCGGCTCCCTGGATAAGGCCCTCAAGGATTATGAGCAATATCTTACCCTTGAACCGGCTTCTCCCAAGCGGCCCCAGGTGGAACAGATGATAGCCCTGTTGAAACAGGAATTTGCCGCGGCGGCTGCAAAAAAGGCGGCGGAAGAAGCGGCGCTCCGAGCGGAAGAAGAACGGCGGAAGAAACTGCTGGAAGAGGTTTCTGCCTCTCTGCAGAGCGCGGCCGAGGAAACCCGGCAATTGCAGGCCGGTTCGGAAGGGGTCCAGGGGTATGAGGGAGAATTTGAACTTGAATAAAAGAGAGTTTTCCCTTTGATTTTAAAGGAAGGAAGGGATAGGAATAAAATTAAATGCAAGAGGTAGAAGTATGAATACCGACAAGAAACAGAAGAAAAATGTAATTGCCATAGTACTTATCGGGGTGGCCCTTTTGTTAGGGCTTGCGGGAAGTGGCATACTTATCTATCGGGGAATGTTGTCGGCTAAGGCCGCAAAACGGGCTAATACATTGGCCCTTGCCCGAGATTATATTGAACGTGCCGAGTATCAACGGGCTTTAAATTTGCTCGATGCCCTGCTTATCGAAAATGCACAGGACGATGAGGTTCGGAGTCTTCGAGATAAGGCTATTGAAGCATTGAAGCAACAGGAGCTTTCCCAGGGAAGCGCCCCAAAAGACTCGGAGGCGGTTTCCAGTGCCCTAAAAGAGGTGTCGAAGGCGGTAGAATCGGTTGCCAAGGCGGCTTCTCAAACGGCACACGGGACGGGCAGCACAGCATCCCCGCAGACGAGCGAAACCACAGATGCGGCCCGGCGCAAGGCTCTGGAAGAGGAACGGGCTAAAGCGGAAGCTGCCGCTGCTGCCCGGGCGGCCGCAGAGGCTGAACGCCGGGCCGCAGAAGAGGCAGAAGCAGCCCGACGCAAGGCCCAGGAAGAAGAGCTGGCCCGTAAGAGTCGGGAACTCCAGGAACGGATGCGTCTTATCAACGATTTAATTGCCCAGGGAAAAAACTCTATCCAGAAAAAAGATTTTTCTTCTGCCCGGGATCTTTTTTCTCAGGCCCTTGAAAGAATGCCCGAAGGGGAAGCTCGTTTTCAGGCCCAGAAACTGGCAGAAATAGCCGACGCCTATCTTGGGGGCTACATGGCGGATAAAGAAAGTGAGACCGGGCAAAACGCTTTAAAAGAGGCGATCCGTTATGCCCGGGAATCCATTAAGGTGGATCCCAGCCAGGCCTTACCTCATTATACCCTTGGAAAAATCAATAGTGACCTCCGTCAATGGGATAATGCTATTACGGAGCTTAAGGAAGCGAATCGGCTAGATCCCAAAAATTATCTCTATTCCTTCGAATTGGGTCGGGCCTATTTTAATGCCCGAAAATATGCAGAGGCCCGGCAGGCCTTTGAAACCACCACGGCCCTGAAAGCGGACTTTGAACCGGCCTGGTATAATCTGGGAGGAACTCTGCGGGCCCTCGGACGTTTAGACGAGGCCCTTTCTGCCTATCGTCGGGCGGTTTCTCTCAAGCCCGATTATGCAGTGGCCTATCGAGAGATAGGGCGTATCCTTTCAACAAAGGGCGATACAAAAGGGGCAATTCAAGCCTTTACTACCGCCCTTACCTACATGCCTGATGACGTGGCAAGCCTCAGAGAACTGGGCGCTACCTATAGTGGGGCCGGTAACTATGGAGAGGCAGAACAGGCCTTTGGAAAGGCCCTGGTCTTGCAACCCCAAGATGCCCAGACTAACTATAACATGGCGGTGGTAAAACTTGCCCTTAAAAAGAATGATGAGGCCCTTACCTATGCAGCACGGGCGGTCCAATCCTCTGAATCTAACGCGGTGTATCAATATACGTATGGGCTTGCTCTTGAGGCAAACAACAAGATAGATGAAGCAATTATGGCCTATACACGGGCTGCAAACCAGGATAAAAAGTATACCAAGCCTCGAATTAATCTGGGAGCCCTCTATTTGGCAAATGGATTCCCTGATAAGGCCTTGGATTATCTTTTGGAAGCCTACGCTATTGATCCAAAAAGTTTTGAGGTAAATAACAATCTGGGGGCTGCCTATGCAAAGAAAGAACTGTGGGATAAAAGTATCGAACATTACGAAAGGGCCCTCGTGATGGAACCAAAGAATAATGTGGTTCGGTTAAACCTTGCCCGGGCCTATGTGGGAGCGGGCCGTTTTGAAAAGGCCCGGGATGCCTATCTAGAATTGGTAAAACTGGATTCCAACAATTGGGATGCCCTCTTTGAATTGGGTAAAACCTATGCGAGTTTGGGGGATGCAGCCAATGCCCGTCAACGACTTTCGGATCTTCTTAAGAGAAACCCCTCCTATAGTCGTCGTGGTGAGGCAGAAAAAATTCTTGCAGGATTGTAGAAAAGGATTGTTGGTATGCATAAGTTGTCGATCCAAAATATTTTTTTCTTTGTTCTATTCGTCGTATTTTTCCTTTTAGTGGGACGTATTTTTCTTCCTTTTACTACCATCATTCTGTGGTCAACCCTACTGTATATTTTGTTTAATCCTCTTTATTCCCGGCTTGAAACTCGGTTGAACCCTAAGAAACCCCTGTATGAAGTACGGAAAAGCCTGCTTGCGGCATTTTTTTCGATAGCTACTATGATTCTTATTATTCTTCCTCTCCTATGGATTCTCTTCCAATTGTATCATCAATTGGTTTCTTTAAGTCGACTGTTGATCCATTTTTTTACTCAAAACCCAAATTTCTTGGATGCCCAATTAGAACAACTGAAAAAAATTGTTTTTGATCTTTCGGGAGGACAGATCTCTTTTGATGAGAGTGCTATAAAAGGGGAATTCTTTAGGATTCTTCAAGAAAGTAGTCAGCGTTTGTTTAGCATAGGAACGGGGGTTATTAAAAATATTGGCTCCTTTGTGGTAGGCCTGTTTTTCATGCTTTTTACTCTTTTTTTCCTTTATTTAGACGGGACCTATCTATACAATCTTATTGTCCGGGCTATCCCTATCAAGCGAGAATATATAGGAGAATATATAGGAGAACTGGCAACCAAATTTAGAGAAATTGTCCGCAACCTTTTTTTGGGCTATATCCTTGTGGCTTTTATTCAGGCCCTTATTGCTTTTGTTCTTTTTTCGTTGTTTCAACTCAAAGGGTCCCTTGTGTTCTCGATACTTCTTTTTTTCTGTACCTTTATTCCTATTATGGGAGCGGGCCTTGTGTGGGGCCCCCTCGGATTGTATATAATTTTCTCCGGCCAAATCCTTCGCGGTGTGCTTTTCTTAATTCTTTCAGCATTTTTTATATCTACCCTTGATAACTTTATCCGTCCTCTGTTTCTTAAGGACCGGATAAATCTTCATCCCCTGATTATCTTCTTTTCTATCCTGGGAGGGGTTTCTGCCTTTAAGTTTAATGGGCTTATTTTGGGGCCGGTGATTGTTATTCTGTTCCTTACGGTGCTTGATCTTTTTTTAAATGAACAAGAAATAGATAATGGGGAAGAGAAAAATATAGAATCCAATACTATGGTGCATCCTGATTCGGAAGTAAAAAAGGGCCCCTAAATGGGGTAAACGATTTTTTGCTTGCACGAGAAGCGGTGAATCGGTATCATAAACGCTACGATATATTTTTCCTCGCTGCTTCTGCAGCCCCGGGGAAAGGGAGGCCCCTTTAGGATGAATGCGATTGTAACGGTTGTGGGGACTGACCGGGTAGGAATCATTGCCCGGGTCAGTACCTTTTTTGCAGAACGGAATATCAATATTGAAGACATTAGCCAGACCATTCTTTCCGGCAACTTTGTCATGATGATGATGGTAGACCTTTCTCAAAGTACTAAACCTCTGGCTACTTTAAAAGAGGAACTTACGGACTTGGGCAAGGAATTGCAGGTCTCCATTAATATGATGCACGAACAGGTGTTTCAGGCCATGCATAGAATTTAACGGGACAGGGGGCAAAAACCTTGTCCCTCTTAAATGCGATTAAAGAACGCGAAAAAGAGAACATGAGAAGGTAGTGGTATGGTATTTACTCCCCTTGAGATTAAAGAAACGGTGGATATGTTCCTCCGTTATAAGCTCGATATTCGGGCAATTACATTGGGAATTTCCCTCTTTGATTGTGTGGCCGCCTCGGGAGAGGCTACCCGCAAGCGAATACGGGATAAAATACTCCGCGTCGCAGGGAATCTTGTAAAGGTGGGAAAGGATATCGAAGTAGAGTTTGGAATTCCTATCATCAATAAGCGAATTTCGGTAACTCCCATCGCCCTTATTGCTGGAGCGAGCGAAGAGAAGGATTATACTCCCTATGCGCTTACCCTCGATGAGGTAACGAAAGAACTGGGCATTGATTTTGTGGGGGGCTTTTCCGCCCTGGTTCAAAAAGGAATTAGCCGGGGGGACCAGATTTTACTTGATTCTATTCCCTCGGCGTTGGCCCAAACAGAGCGGGTTTGTTCTTCCGTAAATGTGGCGACCACCCGCAGCGGTATCAATATGGATGCGGTTCGCCAGATGGGTCACATTATTCAGAAAACCGCCCAATTAACGGCCCAGCATGATGGCATTGGCTGTGCCAAGCTGGTGGTGTTCTGTAATTCTCCGGAGGATAATCCCTTTATGGCAGGGGCTTTCCACGGACCAGGAGAAGGGGAGGCAAGCCTGAATGTGGGGGTTTCTGGCCCTGGGGTGGTAAAGGCCGCCCTGGAACAGTATCGCGGAGCCAGTTTTGATGAAATTGCGGAGGTAATTAAGAAAACCGCCTTTAAAATAACCCGGATGGGACAACTGGTGGGGATGGAGGCGGCCCGACGGCTCGGGGTTCCCTTTGGTATCCTGGACCTATCCCTTGCTCCGACGCCGGCTGTGGGTGACTCGGTGGCCCGCATTCTAGAAGAGATGGGCCTTGAATCGGCGGGAACCCATGGAACCACCGCAGCCCTTGCTCTTCTTACGGATATGGTGAAGAAGGGTGGGGTAATGGCCAGTACCCATGTGGGAGGACTCTCGGGGGCCTTCATTCCTGTTTCGGAAGATGAAGGGATGGTGGCGGCGGTTCAGCGGGGAAGCCTCTTCTTGGATAAATTAGAGGCCATGACCTGCGTGTGTTCCGTAGGGCTGGATATGATTGCTATTCCGGGAGATACGAGTGCGGCCACTATTTCGGCGATTATTGCGGATGAGATGGCCATTGGTATGGTAAACAATAAAACCACGGCGGTGCGGATTATTCCTGTACCAGGTAAAAAGGCAGGAGACTGGGCAGAATTTGGGGGACTTCTCGGTGGAGCTCCGGTGATGCCGGTTCATCCTTTTTCGAGCGATGCCTTTATCGCCCGGGGGGGACGAATCCCCGCGCCGATCCACAGCTTTCGGAATTGAGGGGGCCTGGAACAATATCGACCTTTACTAGGAAAAAAGGAGGGCTGGTCCTTTGGTCAATATCGGCCTTTACCGAGCAAAAGGGAGCCCTTGGGGAGTATCGGTTGTACGGGGCGTAAAAAGGGGCTCCGGATACTTCCCGGGGGATAAATCTCGGGTTTTTTCTAGGGGAGTAAGGGAACCGTCCCTCACTCCCTCTACGAACGCAGTGAAGTATTCACATCTTTTCTAGGGTGCCCCGGATAGCATCGATGAATTCCCAGGAATTTAAGACTTTTCCTGGGGCAGGCGAAGCGAGTTTTGCCAGGTCTCCGGTCATGAGTCCCCCTTCAATGGTAGAGAGGGTCGCCTTCTCTAGTCGCTCCGCAAAGGAAGCGAGCTCCGGGAGTCCGTCCAAATCGGCCCGCTTCTTAAGGGCCCCCGTCCAGGCAAAGATAAGGGCCACGGGATTGGTGCTGGTTTTTTCTCCTCGCTGGTATCGATAGTAGTGCTGTTGCACCGTTCCATGGGCGGCCTCGTATTCAAAGGCTCCCCGGGGAGAAACCAGAACGCTGGTCATCATGGCAAGGCTTCCGGCCGCGCTGGCAACCATATCGCTCATGACATCCCCATCATAGTTTTTGCAGGCCCACAAAAAGCCCCCTTCGCTTTTAACTACCCGGGCTACCGCATCGTCGATAAGGGTATAAAAGTAGGAAATCCCTGCGGCATCACAGCGAGCCTTAAATTCAGTTTCGTACACCTGTTGGAAAATCTCTTTGAAACGACCATCGTAGGTTTTCGAAATAGTATCTTTGGTCGCAAACCAGAGGTCGAGTTTTTCTTCCAGGGCATAGAGGAAGCATGCCCGGGCAAAGCTAGTAATAGAATCGTCCAGGTTGTGCATCCCCTGGACAACCCCAGGACCGTCCATATTGGCTACAAGGATGCGCTGTTCTTTGCCATCCTTTGTCGTGTATACCAGTTCCACCTTGCCGGCGGAGGGTATAGCCATCTCGGCGGCCTTGTACACATCCCCGTAGGCATGACGGCCAATAACAATGGGCTTTTTCCAGGTGACCACCGTGGGATGGATATTTGCTACCACGATAGGTTTGCGAAAAACCGTACCATCCAGAATGGCCCGGATGGTGGCATTAGGACTGGGATGCAGGTGCTGGAGGTTATATTCTTTCTGGCGAGCACTATTGGCCGTAATGGTGGCACATTTTACGCCCACCCCATACGCAAGAATTGCCTCGGCAGCTTCGACCGTGACCTTATCGTTAGTGGCATCTCGATGTAAAAGGCCTAAATCAAAATATACCGTTTTTAAATCGATGTAAGGGGTAAGGAGTTTTTCCTTAATTACCTGCCAGAGCACTCTGGTCATTTCGTCGCCATCAATTTCCACCAAAGGGGTGGCCATAGAAATTTTTTGAGCCATGGAAGTACCTCGTAAGGATATGCAAAAAAATATGTATATATATGCAATTATTTTTACCCCTTGTCAATCCGGTGTATCATGGTACAATATAGATAGGTCGAAAAGAAAACGTTGTTTTTCGAAAGAAACAGAGGGGAGTTCCCCATGGACTTCTGTTTCGGAAAACCATAGACTATGAATAAAAATAGGGTGGAGGTAGTTCATGCCGGCAGTTCCTACCCCGGCTTCAACAACAAATAGTGAACGTCCCCGGTGTATTGATTTGCGTTCCCGTATTGTGCTCACCCCCGAGGGAGCTGCCTTTTTTCAGAAACGGGTTGGGGCGGGTCTGCATGTTTTTGAAACCCCCGATGGGGATAAACGCTATGGTTTTAAATTGAAAGCCCTGGATATCCCCTGGCTTAAGCGGTTGTTGCTTGCGGGTTTTGTGGATAAGGCGGAATTCCCTGTTCGGGATTTGACGTCCGTAAAAAATGAAATTGGTGATTTAGCCCGGCTCGTGGTTTTTTCGCTTCAACATGGGTTTTTTAATGCCGCCGTGATTCAACGGGCGGTAAACAGCTCGGTCATCCATAAGTGGAACCGTTCCCATCCTCATCAAGCTCTAGACGCCCAGAACGCGGTATCGCCGGTGGAATTAAAAAATGCCCTTAAATCCCGGACAGAAGCGGTGGCCCAGATAAAAAAAGAAATTCAGGAGCCGGTTTTAAAAAACCTTTCCCTGGATAGTCGCCGGACCCCTGATGAAAAACGGCGCCTTGCCCTCTTTGTGCAGGATCTTTTAGAAACGGTGGATCCCCTCATCTATTTTGTGTTGCTCTGTAGCGCTCCGGAGGAGCGACAGACCATCGAGCGGGATGTAAAACGACTATTGGATGTATGCCTCGAACGAGTGGATTTGGCGGATTATCTTTCCCTTATGGTTTTAGAATTGATGGGGGCCGCCGAGCGTTCTACCCTTATTAGCCTCCTTGGCCCTGAGGTAAAACCCTCGGAAATTCGAGCTACCCTGGAGCGGCCTGAGAAACGCCAGGAGCTTCTGGCCCGCTTGCCGAATGGACTTGCTTCGATTATGGTGTGGTCTCTTTCCAAGCGCTGGGCGGTGGATCGGTGGCGGTTTCGGTTGCGTCTTAGTTTGTACGATGGTTCCAATTCTTTTGAGGATACCAAACGGATGTTTGAAGAACGGGGTCGGCTCAGCCTTGGCGAGAAAAGCCTTCAGGAAGTATATGAGCATGGTACCGGCCCCTACGGGGACGATGGATTAGGCTGGTATTACCTTTCGTTTATTGGAGAGGCCTGCGAGCATATGGGAGTTCAATTCGAAGCTTCTGTCAAGCAACAGCAGGGGAAAGGGACCAGCGCGGTTAATCTTATCCTGGTATTTTAACGTGCTGTTGTAGCGAGAATCGTAGTATGTATACTATCCCTGATAGCGTGTCCGGTCTTCCGCGGGAACAGGGTTTTTGGATGCCCGCCGAATGGTTTCCCCGGGAGGCTACTCTCATGTCCTGGCCGGTGCGAGAAGAAGCCTGGCTGGCAGGCCTTGAAGAAGCCCGGGAAGGCTATGTGGAAGTAGCCAGGGCCATTGCAGAATTCGAGCCCCTTATCATGGTAGCCCGGCCGTTGGAGGAATCCAATAGGTATAGGGCAAGTGAGGATGCCCGGCGTCGCCTTCCCGCTTCGGTGGAGATCTGGGAATTCCCCCACGATGATTCCTGGATGCGGGATAATGGTCCCACTATTCTGGTTGATGTTCAGGGGCGGCGCGCAGGGGTTAACTGGAAGTTTAACGCCTGGGGAGAAAAATACCATCCCTATGAGGCCGATGACCAGCTTGCCCCTCACATCCTTGCGCGGTTGGGGTTCCCCCGTTTTGATGCCCCCCTTGTTCTGGAAGGTGGTTCTATTCATGTGGATGGGGAAGGAACTCTTCTTACTACCGAAGAGTGTCTTTTGGCTCCTAATCGAAATCCCCAGCTGAGTCGAGCAGAGATAGAACAGTATCTTCGGGACTATCTTGGGGTAGACACGATCATTTGGCTCGGAAAGGGACTCTGGGGAGATGAAACGGATGGCCATGTGGATAATCTGGCCTGTTTTGTTCGCCCCGGCCTTGTGGTCCTTCAGGGCGCCACGGGACAAGACAGCCCCAATTGGAAAAGGACCCAGGAGAATCTTCGGATACTCTCTGAGGCCCGTGATGCCCGGGGACGTCGCCTCGAGGTAGTGCTTATTCCTGAGCCCCCCCAGCGATTTTACCACGGAGAGCCCCTTACCCTGAGTTATATCAATTTTTACCCTGTTACGGGCGGCTTAGTAGTGCCTGTTTTTGGTAAGTCCGGCGATGGGGAACTTAAGAAGGCGGATGACCGGGCATTAGGCATCCTTCGGGACCTGTATCCTGGTCGCACCCTCGTCCCCATCGATGGAATGAAAATCATCAAGGGAGGGGGTAACGTCCATTGTATCACCCAGCAGGTCCCCGCCGCAAGGCGGACGGAGAACTCGGAGGCATAGTCCTTTTTCGACTTGGGAAGGAAGGTACTCAGGAATATCCCTTGGGGGTCCTCCCAGTAAAAAGTAAGGAAGCTTCTTTCTAAAATGTCAGGGGAAGCCTCTCTTTCTCTCCTCGTGATATGCCACTTTCTCGAGAGGATATCCCCTTTGCCTTCATTCTATGCTGGTATGTGTTTTCTGAATATTTTTCTTAATGAAAAGGGGAAAACGGGGGGCCCCCTTAGGCTTCCCCAAATTCGCCGGTGAAATTCATAGTATTTCTAATGATTTCCACCGTTTTCTGGGCCGCCTTTTTTGCATCCGCCATAGGAACCGCCGCTTCTTTGTTATAGGTCTTTTCAAAGAAGATGGCCAGGGTATCGTAAAGATCCGGGAGGTTATAAAAGACAAGAGCAAAATTTATTCCCGTCGGACGGAGGATGGTGAAGGAAGAAAAAGTTACGATGGGTTTTTTTGCAATCATAATGCGGGTTTGGTTTTTTGCTACCATCTGCTCTAGTTCACTAAATCGAAGCGGAATTTGCTCTTGACTTGATCGAACGTAGGGTTCGATAGCCTTGCTGGGATAATCTGGTGGTTCAATAAGAATGTGGAGTTTTTTCCCATTGGTCTGAAAAGTAAGTCCCTCTTCGGTAAGGTAGATTGATTTTACTCCCGAATAGGAAACCACTTCGTATTTTGAATAAGTGGACGTATTACTGAAAAACGAAGAAACAATATATCCCTGATCCTTGGGTAATTTATCCTGGGCGTAGGCCTCGAAGAGATCCATTGCTTTGCTTGCCATTGAAACCTCCCTCTATCATCATTATAGAATAAATTCCAGTTTATACAACTAGTTTTGCGATGAAAATTAAAACTATCGTTCAAAAAAATCTTTAGCATACCTGTACTATGATGGAAGTGGATTTTTATGACGATTTTCTCGCTTCTGGGCCTCCTGTTCATACCGCAGGGCCATTTCGTGGATTCCCTGTTTTCGGTAAATGTGGGCCATCCGCTGGTAGGGCAGGGGGTCTTCATCTTTGAGGTGGGCTGCTGCCCGGTAGGCATCCAGGGCTTTCTCGATATGATGGAGTTCATATGCCAGGTCACCTAACTTTATAAACAGTTCAAAGGAATTCTTGTAGTAATGCTGGGCCTTTTCGAGTACCAGGTATGCATAGGGCCGGGCCCCTGATCGTTCCAGACAGAACACAAACTCAAAAAGTAAGTTGGTATCCTGTAAATTTTTTTGAAGTAATTTTTTTAAGAGCACCGCCGCTTCCCGGTATTTACCGGTTTTTCGGTACGTGTAGGCAAGAAGCCGTTTCAAACTATCGTTATTTGTTTCTCGCACTAGTAAATTTTGTAATTCCCTTTGGGCTATTTCGTATTTTTTGGATTTAATGAGGTAAAGGGCGTATTCTCGCCGTATTTTCCAGTTATCGGGCCAGAGAGAAAGGTACTCCTCGTAACATTGTTCAAGTTCTTCGGAACTGCCACCGAGCCCCTCTTCAAGGGCCGCTTCTCGAGCGGCCAGTTCACCCAGATAGGCCCGCTCATAGTGGGGTAGTATCTGCCGGGTTTTGTGATACCATCCCATGGCAAGTTCGGGGAGCCCTACTTTAAGATACCGCTCTGCCAGAGAAAACATCAGTTCTGGAGAAGGTCCCCCATCCCGGATGGCCTGTTGAAGTTCGGAGATCACCCTTTTATCATCCTCTTCCCACTGGGCATGGAGCAGTGCCTGGAACCGCTGAATGATAAGGGGGTCTCCCCCCAGTCGTTTGAGGACTTCTAGATTTTTTTGAAGGTCCTGCCAGTTTTCTTCCTGCCACGAAAGGATAAGGCTGGCGTACCGTAATTCTATCTGGCGGGGGGCCAGTTCTATGGCCCGCTCAAGGTGATTCCGGGCGGTTTCGAAATTCCCCAGGTTTCGCAGGGCCTCTGCATACATCGCATGCACCATAGGATCCGGTCCATAACGACGCAGGAATGAACCACAGGCCTGAACCACCCGTTGCCAGGCGCCTTCTGCAATGAAGGAGCGAATCATACAACGGTCGATAAGTTCAGTGGTCCAGGAAAGATGGGGAATATCCTCATCGATCGTGCGAAGTCGTTCGATTTCCCGGCGGGCCTCATCGCTTTTGCCCAGGGCCATAAGCAAAGAGGCTCGATACCAGCGGATTGAGGTATCCTGGGGCGCAAGGCGAGAGGCCTCTTCGTAGTGGTAGAGCGCTTCTTGGAGCCGTCCTTCTTCCCGGTACACCCTGCCGAGTTCCAGGTGAGGAAGGGGAGTGTTAAGGCCGTTTTCTATGACAAAGCGAAGCATCTGGCTTCCCAGGTCAGGCTCTCCATTGCGGCACAGCTTAATTCCCCGCACCAGCAAGGCATTCAGGTATGCCCGATAAATCCGGGGACTATTGCCGGCCCCCCGTTCTACCGCTTGTTGAAGAAGTTCTACCGCCTCGCCGGAACGACGGGCCTTAAGGCAAGCGATACCAAGGAGGGCAAGGATTTGATAATCCTCTGGATTTCGTTCTTTTGCTTTTTTAAGGAACCATACCGCTTCCTGGGCCATCCCCATAGAGAGATACGTACGGCCTGCAAAAAAATACCCTGCCGCATCCTCCGGTTGCATCTGGATTACTTCTCGGAATGCCGCCAGGGCTCGACCGTATTCTTTAATAGCATGGTAGGCCCGCCCCAAGAGGAGCAGGACCTCGGGATGCCCCTCATCACTCTGGTACAAAAGTTCTTCCAGAATGGTGATGGCTGCGGGGTAGTCCCGCTCCTTTCCTTTTTGAAGTGCCCGTTGAACCTGTTGTCGATACTGTTCTGTTTTTATCACGACCCCCTCGTTTTCCCCGGTGTTCTTTATGCGGTGCCGAATGGGTTAGCGGGCCCGCGAAAGGGTCACCGCGGCGGTAACCACAATATCATCCACCGAACATCCCCGGGAAAGATCGCTGATGGGTTTTGCAAAGCCCTGAAGGAAGGGCCCAAAGGCCTCTGCCCCTGCGAGCCGTTGAACCAGTTTGTACCCAATGTTTCCTGCGCCCAGATCCGGGAATACCAGGGTGTTTACCTTTCCCCGAATGGGACTGCCGGGGGCTTTTTTATCCGTCACGGAGGGTATCAGGGCCGCATCGGCCTGCATTTCCCCATCAATAAGCAGGGCGGGGTCCCGGCTCTTTACCAATTCGAGGGCGCTGCGCACTTTTACCACGTCCGGATGGTCACCCCCCGATCCCTTGGTGGAGAATGAAAGCATGGCCACGACCGGTTCTACCCCGAGGAATTCCCGACAGGATTGGGCCGAAGAAAGGGCAATTTCTGCGAGCTGTTCCGCCGTGGGGTCCGGTACGACCGCACAATCGGCAAAAATCATAGCCCCCTCTATTCCCCATTGGGGATCCTTCATCTGCATCACAAAACAGGAGGAGGCGGTTTTGGAACCCGGAACGGTTCCGATGATGGCAAGCCCTGCCCGAAGTACGTCGGCGGTGGTGCTCTCTGCACCGGCGACCATGGCATCAGCCTGTCCCAGGTGAACCATCATGGCCCCCCATCGGAGGGGAGCCTTCATGTCGATCCGGGCCTGTTCCAGGGTCATCCCCTTGTGTTTTCGCAGTTCGTAGTAGGTCTGGGCAAACAGTTCAAGATCCTTTGCCGTGGCGGGATCCACCAGGCTAATCCCCTGGAGATTAACCCCTTCCTTCTGGGCCACCGCTTCGATTGCCCCCGGATTGCCTAACAGGGTTACCGAGGAGGCGAGTTTTTCATCCAGGATGATCCGGGCTGCCCGCACCGTGCGGGGTTCGGTTCCTTCGGGAAGGACCAGTTTCTTTTGCATTTTCTGGGCCTTTTCTCGCATGGTTTTTACAAAATCCATAATCAGACTCCTGATTCAAAAATAGATTGATGGGTAAGACAACACACAAAGTGTTTTGTTAAAAACTTCTTTCAGCATACTCCGATAGGGTCTTTCCTGCAAGAGCCAGGAGAGGTTGATGGGAGGAAATAGCTCTTTTTGGGGGAGGTGCCCTGCCATGAAAAGGGTCCCCACGGAAATAGAGGGGGAAATGTGCCGCTTTTGGAGGAGCCTTTTCTGGCTACTGGTTTCCAGGTATATTGACCCATGGCTAAAAAAAGAGAATGCTTATAGGGTCTAGCCGTTAGGGGAAATCTCATAGGGCTGGACGAGTCTCAAGAGTGATGGACGAGGAGAGGTGTGGCATGCGGCAGGTGACGGTCGGGGCCGTGCAGATGGCCTGTACCTGGGAACGGCAAAAAAACATAGAGCGGGCCGATAGCCTGGTTCGGAAGGCGGCATCGGCGGGGGCTCAGATTATTCTTTTACAGGAACTGTTTGAAACCCCCTATTTCTGTCAAAAGGAAAAAGAAGAATTCTTTGAACTTGCCACAAGGGTCGAAGAAAATCCGGCGATACGCCATTTTTCTGCCGTGGCCAGGGAACTCAAGGTGGTGCTTCCCATTAGTTTTTTTGAGCGTTCGGGACAGGTGTACTATAACTCGGTAGCGGTCATCGATGCGGATGGGACCGTGCTCGGGGTATACCGGAAGAGTCATATCCCTGATGGGCCCGGTTATGAAGAGAAATTCTATTTTACCCCCGGCGATAGGGGCCCCCTGGTGTGGGAAACTGCCTATGCCACTATTGGAGTAGGGATTTGCTGGGACCAGTGGTTCCCAGAACTGGCCCGGGCCATGGTTCTTAAGGGAGCGGAAATTCTTTTCTACCCCACGGCTATTGGTTCAGAGCCCCAGAGCCCCGACCTTGATTCCCTTGCCCATTGGCGAACGGTCCAGCAGGGTCATGGGGCGGCGAACGTGGTACCCCTCGTGGCGGCAAATCGGATAGGCACGGAAACCATTGAAGATTCACGTATCACCTTTTATGGTTCTTCGTTTATTACGGACGAACGGGGACAGCTGGTAGAAACGGCGGACCGGACTTCAGAAATGGTAATAACCCATACCTTTGATCTTGATGCCATAGCCCGTTTCCGGGCCCGCTGGGGAATTTTTCGGGATCGACGCCCCGACATCTATGGATGCTTACGGACCCATGATGGAAGGGTGGTGCATCCTGTTTTTGGGCAGACCTCCGAAGCAAAAATGGAGAGTACCCTATCAGAGAAGCCGGGGGACCTTTCGGAGAGAAAATCGCCGTTCCACGCAGCCCAGCATGGGGAAAGAACGTTATGAACTGGTCCACCCACGAAGCTAACCGGCTGTATGGCATTTCAAAATGGGGGGCCGGCTATTTTTCTATTGATCCAGAGGGGTTCCTTACGGTTTCACCCTTAAAGGATGAGATTTCGATCCGCATTGTGGATATACTCGCCGCAGCCCGGGAACGGGGACTCAGGCTTCCCCTGCACATTCGGTTCCAGGATATCCTGGAAGATCGGGTTCGCCGGATCAATGAATGTTTTACCACCGCTATCGCAGAAGCCTCCTATCAAGGTCGCTATGCGGGGGTGTATCCCGTCAAGGTAAACCAGATGCGGGAAGTGGTGGAAACCCTGATGACCGCCGGTTCCCGCTATAACCTGGGTATCGAGGCAGGGAGTAAGCCCGAATTGCTGTTAGCCCTGTCGCTCCATACCAATGGAGAGCGGCTGCTCATCTGTAATGGGTATAAGGACGAGGAATTTATTCGCCTTGCCCTGATGGGGACAAAAATCGGTAAAAAAGTGATAGTGGTGGCAGAAAAGCTGGAAGAAATCCGTTCCCTGGTGGCCCTTTCTAAAGAAATGGGGGTCCGTCCCCTCATAGGAATTCGGATTAAACTTGCCACCCGTAGTTCCGGAAAGTGGGCTACCTCCTCAGGGGAAAGCACCAAATTTGGGCTTTCTACGGTGGATTTACTTGAAGCCCTCACCCTTCTTGAACAGGGGGGCCTTAAAGACTCGCTGCGCCTTTTGCATTTTCATGTGGGCAGTCAAATCCCCGATATACAGGTGATTACCCGGAGTGTCCGGGAGGGAGCCCGTTTTTATGCCAAGATTGTTCGCATGGGCTTCCCCCTGGAATATATTGATGTGGGTGGTGGCCTCGGCGTGGATTATGATGGGAGCCGCAGTGCGGTGGCGTCCTCGGCAAATTACAGTTTGCGGGAATATGCCAACAGTGTGGTCTATGGTATCCTTGATGTCTGTAATGAGGAACGGGTCCCCCACCCGACAATTGTTTCTGAAAGTGGTCGGGCCCTGGTAGCCCACCATTCCATAATAGCCATCGAAGTCTTTGGCCGGATCAAAAAACTCAACACCCTTAGGCAGATTTCTCTTTCTCCCCAGGCGCCCAAGGTGGTCCGGGATATGCTGGAAATCCGGGAAACCCTTGATGCGGGACATTACGAGGAGGCCTTCCACGATTTAGTGTTTTACCGGCAACAGGCCATGAGTCTCTTTGATTTGGGCTATCTGGACCTCCACAGTCGGGCGATTGTGGAGTCCCTATCCTGGGAAATTCTGGCTGAGATTGGGCGGTACTATGAAGGAAAATCCCGCATGAGCGATGAGATGAAGGATCTCATCGCGGGCCTTAAGGATCAATACCTGGGGAATTTTTCGGTCTTCCGTTCTTTGCCTGATTGGTGGGCCCTGGGACAGCTATTCCCTATCACGCCCCTTACCCGATTGGGTGAGGAACCTACCGTGAAAGGCACCATTGCGGATATTACCTGTGATTCGGATGGAAAGGTGGATTGTTTTATCGGCGATGGGGAAGGGGAAAACCAGCGGGAATACCTGTGGCTCCATGAACTAGGCCAGCGGCCCTATTATCTGGGCATTTTCCTAACCGGCGCCTATCAGGATACCCTGGGGGACATGCATAACCTCTTTGGTCGCATGGACGAAGCCCATGTGGTTCTGGATAAGGACGAAGAAGGGGGGTGGTACATCGAAGAAACCCTTAAAGGGGACACGGTTCAGGATGTGCTCGAAGAAAACGGCTATGCCCCCGCAGAACTGGTCCGTTCCATGAAACTCCAGGTGGAACAGGCAATTCGTTCCGATGTGGTTCGTCCTAACGAGGGGATGCGGATCCTGGCGGAATTCGAAAGGGCCCTTTCCCAGTATACCTACCTGCGGGTTTCGGACCGAGAAAAAGCCCCCGAGGAATAGATTTCGTTAAATTAAATTCCTTCAAAGAGAAGCCAGGATGCGATTGCTTGGAGAGAAGAAACCCATCCCCCTCCTTCGAGAATCGCCAGAATGAAGAAGAGCACCGTCCATATAAGGCGAAGCAGGTTCCGGGGACGGAAGAAGGGGGGGCTTTGTTTTAGGGATGTAATGGCGCGCCAGAGGAAAAACAACGCCAGGGCAAAATACAAAAGCGTGAAGAGCCATCGAAGGATCCCCCCATAGGTTTCCGAAATCCCCTGTAGGATATAGGCGAGGCGCACCATCTGGGCCGAGAGACTCCGCAGATCTCCCAGGAACATGAAAAGGCCGATGCCAATAAGCAAGGTTCCCGAGACTTTTTGGATAACACCTATATGCTTTTTGAGGAAATTCATAAAAGTAGAGAGTTTCCCTAGAAAAAGGCTTAACAGGATAAAGGGACTTGCAAGCCCAAGGGAGTAGCTCAGTAAAAGAAATGCCGCTTGTACCACCTCTTTACGGCTTGCCATAAGAAGGATAGATGCCAGGATAGGCCCAATACAGGGACTCCAGCCTGCTCCAAAGGCGGCTCCAAAAAGAAAAGCCCCTCCCAGGCCCTGAGGACGATTAGTAGGATGGATGCGCCATTCTCTTTTTAAAAGGGAAATAAAACCAAACCAGGTATCGATTCCTAAGAAGATAATAACAATGCCGCCGATGCGGTTCAGAAGGACCTGGTGGGATCCCCAAAAGGTGCTGGTTCCTGAAAACACTATTCCCAGGAGTAAAAATACCACCGTAAAGCCAGCGGAAAAAGCCAGGGCCCGGGAAAAAAGATGTTTTCGGATGCCGGTAAGGTTGTTAGGTTCCTCTGGGCCCTCGCTGGCTTTTTCAGACGAATGAATGCCGGTACGGGTCGTTGCTTTTTGCAGGTCCCGGACCGTGTTTCCCGTTAGCATCGCCAGGTAGGAAGGAAAGAGGGGAAACACACAGGGCGAAAGGAACGACAAAAGCCCTGCTATAAAAGCCAGAAATACATCTACTGTTTGTGCCATGGACTTACTCTTTACTTGTTACCAGTTCTGTGAGCACCTGTACTGTACGGGGATCCATCCAGTCTCGCCCCCCGATGGTTCCTCCCAGGGCTCTGCCCTGAGGATCCAGGATATAGGTGGTGGGAATACCCCGGCCAGCAAAAATAGCCCCCGCTCTTCCCGAGGGATCCAGGGCAATCGGGAAACTATGGGGGTTAGTTACAAGAAATTGGGATACCGTTTTAGGATCTTCCCCTACCGAGATGGCAACAATTACAAGTCCCTTGTTTTTGAGCTGGGTATACAGGGTTTCCATGGAGGGCATTTCCTGTCTACAGGGAGGACACCAGGTAGCCCAGAAATTAAGGAGCACAAAGGAGCCCTTAAATTGTTCTAGGCTGAAGGGTTTCCCCTGAAGATCCTGGACCGTAAAGGGGGGCAATTCCTGGGGACTCGGAAACACGGTAAAACCGATGGAAGAAAGGGTTTCTACGGCTTCTTTCCTGGTTTGCAGAGAAACCTCCTGGGAGAGCGAATTGGCGGGATTTGCCGAAAGGCTTTTCGGTTCTGTCTGGGCAACTTCCAATGGGCTTTGGGAATTCATTTGGTTTCCCTCAGCCAGGGAAGAAGCAGTGTTTCTGGTACAGCCAAATACAAAAAGCACGAACATGAAAAGTAAAATAAAAAGCCCCATTACGGGTGTTTTCTGTTTCATATGGCCCCTCGATAGTATCAATTATATAATATAAATTATATATATAAACAATATAATTTATCAAGGGTTACGAAGAGAAAAAAGGAACGCAATTTTGATTTTGGTAACTGATACTTCGTAAAAATACTATGGCTTAGGAGAAAGAACTCCAGAGGTAGACCAGCAGATTAAATATCCCATGGGCAAGGGCTGGGATGTGTACCGATTCTGTCTGTAAGTACACAAAGGAAAGAATCAAACCTGCTCCGAAGGCCTGAAAACACCCTAAGGGTCCCTGGTATAGGTGGGTAAGGGCAAACAGGAGGGAGGAAACAATCAGGGGACCCCAGGGAAGCCTGTGCCAGGAGAAGGGAAAAATTCCGCGGCGTGAGGGGGTGCTTAAAAAATGACCTGACAAACTTTTTTCTTTTATCACGGGGGATGAGAGAAAATTAGGCCTTCCCCAGCATTCAAGGAGATAGAGCCGGAAGAAGAATTCTTCTCCGTAGGCGCCAGCAAAAATAGTAAAGATAAGAATAGACCACTCAAAACCGGTACGGGGCCCCTGTATCTGAAACAGAGGCCCTGAGAATCCGGTACTCACATGATACACCTTTTGTATAATCATTCCAGTAAGGGCAAGTAAAAAAACCGTGAGGGGAATCACCAGAAAATCTCTCCACCGGAGGGAACGAAGTTTGGGGAGGGCAGTAGGAATATCAAGATGAAAACGAAGAAGAAAAAAGACAATCAACGGTAAATCCCGAAATAAGAGGCGCCCTAAGGCTTCATCCACCCTGAAAACAAAAAAAGTTACGGGCCCTTCTTTCTGGGGCATAAGGGGGGTAAAGAGGAGTAAAAAAAGGAGGAGACTTTCTAAGGCTCGGCCTACTCTTTGATCTATCTCAAAGGGAAAAATATGTATGCTCCTCTTCAGAATATAAAATTATGGTTGAGCCCTTTCGTAAAATCTGTTACCCTTATAGTGGGAGAGTGGGGATCTCTCGTTATTCTAGGATAAAATAGGAAGGTAAAGCAAGAGATGTGGATACTTTTCCTGTTCCTCATTCTTCTCGCAGGAGCGCTGGTGGTAGTGTTTCTGTCTATAAAGAAGGGGCAGAATTATTCATGGGTGGAATTCTTTGCTCGAGGAAAAGATGCGGGGTTTAGTTTTGCAGAAATTAATCTGCTGCGCCGTCTTGCCCTGATGGTAAAGCTCGAGGACCCTACCAGTCTTTTCTGGTCAGAGGGACAGCTTGATATGTGTATCCGGGAATATCTGCGTCGCATTCAGATGACCGGCGAAGAAACTAAAGAAGAAACCCAGAAATTTCTTTCTAAACTCTATGACTATCGAAAAAAGGTGGCCCTTGAACATCCCAAGGTAAAAAAGGGGCTTTCGAGTACCCGATATATTGAAGTGTTACAACCCCTTAAAGTGCTTGTCGATGGGGTAGGGGTGTATGCTTCGAAGGTTATTGGAAGCTCAAGTAAATACCTTTCCATTGAACGACCTGCCGTTCCCTTACGGAAGGGGATTACCGATTGGAAGGGGCGGCGCCTGGCTATTTATTTCTGGCGAAAGGATGATGCGGGATACGTGTTTGATACCTATGTGTTAAACGAGGTTCTCATGAAGGGAACCTACTGTTTGCAGGTAGCCCATTCAGACTCCCTTTTCCGGACCCAAAAACGACGTTCCGTGCGGCTGCGTACCCATAAACCGGCCTATTTGTATTTTTTACAGGAAGGAGATGAATCCCCTGAAAAGGTGGAAACTGCTCCGGGCCTTAAATGTATTTTGCAGGACCTTTCTGATACGGGGTATGCGGTGGTGGTAGGGGGAAAGGGAAAACCCGAAATGAAGATTAAGGTCCAATTTGAGGTAAATGGGGAACCCCTGGTGATGCCAGGGGTCGTTCGTTCGGTGGATTATAACGAAGAAAAAAACAGGTCCGTCCTCCATGTGGAGGCCTTTCCTTTATCGGTTTTGACACGGAATCGTATCCTTGCGGCGGTGTTTGGGGTAATTCCAGAAACGGACTAGAAACTATTTTTAGGGAATCTTCAAGCGAAACGGAAGAATCTGCCCTACTAAAAGAAGAAGGAGGTCGTAGCGATGAGGTTAAGCAATCGGTGGAACAATAAGCCTGTAAATAATATGAAAGGATGGCAACTTCTTTTTCTGTTTTTGGTAGGTGGGGCCCTCTGGGGAAGGATAACGATCGGTGCTCAAGAAGGCAGCGACCTTTTAAGTTCCTACACCCGCAATTTTCTGAAGAGTAATAGCAGTACCAGGATAGAACTTATTCAGTCAGCCCTGGCCGACCCTCAACTGGCAGCTCAAATTGGGCCCCTGTGTGACTTTGTACTTTCCTTTTCTCTCCAGTATAGTGACCTCTTGCGGGATGACCCTGACCAAATAGCCCTTACTACCATGGTGGCTCAAAGAATTGGGGATACCGGCTATGTTCAGGCGGTTCAAACCCTCTGGCGGGTGTTTATGGTATATCGGGATACAAGGGCCCGGGTTGCCATCCTTTCTTCCCTTGCCAAACTAGGTCGAGGGGATAGCCGGATTATTGAAAATCTTAACCAGTTCCTGACGAATCAAAATAACCTTTTCCGTTCCGGTATGGAGATAGATTATGAAATCCTTTCGGCAAGCATTGCTGCCCTTGGTGCGTTAGGGGATGGTTCTTCCTTCCCGGTTCTTTTTTCTACCATGATGACCGCCTATCCTGAGGAATACAAAAAACAGGCGGTGCAGGCCCTGGGAATGATTAAGGGGGATTATAAAAAATATCTCATCGATGTGATAAAAAAGAATCCTCCCCTCGAAAAACTGGCGGCCCTGAATATTGCCCAGGAACGGCCATCCTTTGTGCCCGCAGATCTGGGAGAAATTGCCGAAGCAGCCCTGGAGGTTGCCCTTAGCCTGTATCCGGTGGATCTGGAAGAACAAAAAGCCATCCAGGATTTGCGCTATCGCTCGGTGCAGATTATTCGGGATAACAGATGGAGCCGGGCAAGTACCCTTGTCCTTAAACACTTTTACCAGGTTCAGGGGGATTATGCAAAAAAGCCCGAGGAAAAGGCCCATTTTATCGATGCCATTGCCTGTCTCGGAGTCATGGGAAGTTCCGAAGCTGCCAGCGCCCTTTCGCTGCACCTCGGTCTTATCAACTCTACTATGGAACGGACCGGTCAGTTTGATAGGGAAGTCCTCGAAGCGATTATTAATGCCCTGGGAGAGCTGGGGGATAAGGTGGCCTTTGACTATCTCCTGTATGTCGGATACTTACCCTATCCGGCAGATATAAAGACCCTGGCCCGGAACGCCATGAATCGGCTCCGCTGGTAAGGCTGGATAAGAAGCAATCCCCTATGTATACCGTACTCAGAGGTTCCCCCCTCCTGGTGGCGGCGGGGGGCATGGCTATTGTGTTTTATGGCTTTCCGTTGGTGCCCCCTTCGGCCCAGTTCTGGATATTAGGCGGTCTCATAGCCTTCGTCATGGTGGCTAAAGCCATGGCTGAAACAGCGATGCTGTATCACCTCCTTTTTGACAGGGAAAAGAATCATGAAAGGGAAAAACGGCTCTGGCTCCGACTTACAGGTTTTGCTGTTGCCCTTGGGGTTGGTTTCTGCCTTGGGTATGTCTCTTTTCGTGCGGCCCCCTCTCCCGGAGAAAAGGTGTCTTTCACCAGTCTCCTTGAAGGGCCTACCGTTGTTCGCATGGAGGGGACCCTTTCTGGGGATATCCGTAGAACCTCCTCGGGGAACTGGATGGTGCCGATGCGGGTGCGCTGGGTGTGGAATGGCCGTGGTGTGGGGAGTGCTGCCCGGGGTACGGCACAACTCCTGGTCCCCAAAGATAGGTTGGGACAGGGGAAGTTCATAGTTGGATATCCCCTTTCTGTGGAAGGTCAATGGAAAGCCCCTGGGGCCTTCTTTATGGTCCGTTCCTGGAGTTTCAATGTTTCGTCGCCCCTGGAGAAACAAGGGAAGGCTGGCCCTAGGTGGGGTGGACTATATGAGTCCCTTATACGGAATCTATCGTCTTTTCGGGCTTCAATCCGTACCTGGATTACCGAGCGTCTTGTCTCGTTTTCCTGGGGGCCCCTGGCACAGGCCCTCCTCCTGGGGGATCGCAACGAACTGGATGGTACCGTAAGCAGGGCTTTCCGGGAAGGGGGCTGTGCACCCCTCCTGGCCCTTTCGGGGATGCACCTGGCGGTTTTCTCGGGGCTTTTTTTGTGGGGAGGGGAACGCCTGATGGGAAAGCGGGCGGCCCTCCTTATTTCTACATTTTTTCTGTGGGGCTATGTGTACCTGGTAGGGGCCTCCCCCTCCCTTGTACGGGCGGTCCTTATGGTTACCCTTGCTTCGCTTTGCAAGTTCTGGGGTATCCCCATGGATACCCTCAACATTTTGGCCGCCTCCTTTATGGTACACCTTTTGTGGCTTCCCGCCGATGGGAGATCCCTTGCTTTTATGCTTTCCTACCTTGCACTGGTGGGGCTCCTGGTACTTGCCCCCCGGTGGAACTATTTCTTGCGGCCCCGTATACCACCCTTCCTCTTGAATGCCCTTACGGCCAGTATGGGGGCCTTTCTTATGACCGCTCCTGTGGTGATTGCATCTTTTGGGGTTTTGTACCCCGTGGGTATTATGATAAGTCCCCTCGTCGGCCTCCTCGTTATGGTGTTTATGATTGGGGCCCTCGGCTTTCTCCTGGGGATCCTTCTTTTCCCTTTTCTATCCTTCTTTTTTCAAAGGACCCTGGAACTGCTCTATATCCTTATACTGGGACTCTTAAAAATGGGGACCTATTTCCCGGCTGTTACGGTTATGTCAGGGAAGATTGAGGCTGGGGGACTTGTTCTTTTTGCAACGCTTGCGATAAGCCTTCTCTTGGTGTATGGTGAAAGTCGTGGAATCAAGAGAGGAATACCCCGGGCTTTCGACCATCTATGATTCTCCTCGGGCTCTGCGGGCTTTTCTAGAACAGCATGGCCTGGGGATGCAAAAAAAATTTGGGCAGAATTTTTTGATTAACCGGGAGGTTCGCCGGCGTCTGGTGGATGCCCTGGAGCTTCCGGGAAACCAACCGCTGGTGTGGGAAATAGGCCCCGGTCTTGGCTGTATGACCGAGTTATTGCTGGAACGGGGCTGCCGGGTTCGGGCGTTCGAGATTGATCGAGGTTTTGTCCGTATATTGCGGGACACCTATGGAAGAAATGAAAACTTTGAATTGATAGAGGGGGATGTGCTGGTTACCTGGCAAGAGGCGATGAAGCAAGAACGGCCAGCCTATTTGCTGGGTAACCTCCCCTATAATATCGCTTCCCTTATCCTTGCCCGCATGATCGAAGGGGGGCTCCTCTTTAAGCGAATGGTGGTGCTGGTCCAGCGAGAAATGGCAGAGCGAATGCTGGCCTCCGTAGGGACCGAACAGTATTCTTCTTTTTCGGTGCTCTGTCAGTCCCTATATACGATTAAGAGTCTTATGATTCTTAAGGGCCCTTCTTTTTATCCCCCTCCCAAAGTGGAATCCCAGGGTCTCCTGCTCACGGCCAGGGAAAATATTGCTTTGGAGAGTTATCCTCCCCTTTACTGGGGCCTTGTTCGGGCCCTCTTTGCATCCCGAAGAAAAACGATTAAAAATAATCTGGAAGCCTTCATGCATATGTCCCATCGGGGGAAAAACATGACAGCCGAAACGGATTGTTCTGCCGCTGCTATTCTTGCGGAAGCGGGGCTCGATCCTTCTCTCCGGGCGGAGAACCTTTCGATAGACCAATTTGTGAACCTTGCTATGACGTTGGAGCGGTGCTATGGCTATTCGGGATAACCTGGAACGGATCAAAGAACGGATAGAAGCGGCCTGTCAGCGTAGCGGGAGGAAAAGTAGCGAGATCCGCCTTATGGGGGTAAGTAAATTCCAGAGTCTCGCCGCGATTCAGGAAGCCTGGGAGGCGGGGCTCCGTCTGTTTGGTGAGAGCCGCCTTCAAGAGGCCCGGGATAAGTTAGCAAAGCGGCACGAGCTCTTCCCCGGTATGGAACTGCATATGATAGGGCCCTTGCAGCGGAACAAGGTACGGCAGGCCCTGTTGCTTTTTGATTGTATCCAATCCATTGATCGGCCTGAGGTGCTAGAGGAAATCGAAAAACGGCACAGCGGAGGACCGCCCATTCCTATCTTGCTAGAACTCCATACGGGGGAAGCTTCCAAAACGGGGTTCCCTACCGTTGATGCCCTCAGTGAGGCCATCGAGTATGTCCTTGCTGGAAGGGCCTGCGTCATCCGGGGCCTCATGACCATGGCGCCCTATACAAGCGACACTTCTCTTGTTCGTCAATCGTTTCGCACCCTTTTTCAGGCAAAGCAGCGGTTGTTGCAACGCTTCCCCGGTCTGGATCTTTCTATTCTTTCGATGGGTATGTCTTCGGATTTTGAGATTGCCATAGAAGAGGGGTCCACCCTTGTGCGCATTGGCACAGCCCTGTTTGGGGAACGGGACAAAAAAGAAGGTCAGTGAAAGGGGGTAGCCCGTGAAAAGCAGACAGCGATATGGTGCGGTGGTGATGCTTGTGTTTCTTGTGTGGTCTGGAGTTCCTCCTCTTTTTTCGCAAAGTACGGGTACTGCCGCTTCTCCTACGCCGGAACCCTACAAAAAGGATGAATTTCCCCGGTGGTTACAGGACCTGCGACGTTTTGAGGTGATCACCTTCGGGAGTCTTCCCTTTACCATTTTTTTTGCTACCACAGGAATTGATTCGTACCGGTGGGCTACCCATGACTGGGACCAGCGGTATGCTCCCTGGCCCTTAAAACCGGCGGGGGCTATCGAAATGGATGAGTCCCAGCGGTTCCTTGCCCTTGGTATTGGTATTGGGGCGTCCCTTATCATTGCGACGGTGGACTATTTTATTCATACCTACAAACGGCAACGGCAAGAGGTAGAACTGCGGGTTCCTCCTCCGGACATCACTATTGAACAAGAGCCCTGGCCTCCTGCGCAGGGACAGAAAGAGCAAAAACCAGAAAAGTAAGGGGAACGAGGTATAGATGGAACACCTCTCTACGGTGGTAGATGATCGGGCTGGCAAAGGAATGCGGCTTGATCGATATGTGGCGGAATGCGTGGGGATCCTTTCCCGTTCTCAACTAAAGGCCCGGGGGTGTACTGCCCGTTGTAATGGAAGGGACGTCAAACTTTCCCGGATGGTGTATCCGGGGGATCGCCTCGAATTATGGTGGGAAAGTGCGCCGCCGGCGGACCTTGTACCCCAGGATATCCCCCTGGATATTCTATATGAAGATGCTTCTGTGGTAGTGATAAATAAGGCCGCAGGGATGGTGGTCCATCCCGGTGCGGCCCATAGGGAAGGAACCCTCGCCAATGCGATTCTCTTTCGGCGATTACAAAAAATGGCTCAGCAAAGTACCAGTATGGTTTCACCGATTCCTGCCAATTTTTCGATAAAAAGCCCTCAAAAAGAGATGGAAGGTCCCTCCCCTGAGGAAGGGATGGACCCTACCGCTTTTTTAGAAAAGCCTTCTCTGAACAACGACAGGATATCCCTTCTTCCTCCGGTACAACGCCCCGGTATCGTCCATCGACTTGATAAGGACACTACCGGAGTGCTCATCGCTACCTATGAAGATCAGGCCCTGGCCTTTTTGGCTGCCCAGTTTAAGAATCGCAGTACCCGGAAAACCTACCTTGCGATCCTCCAGGGCTCTCCCCCCATGCCCCGGGGAAAAATAGAAACCTTCCTTACCCGGGACCCTTCCCATCGCCAGCGTTTTACCTGGAGCACCGAACGGGGTAAGCATGCCATTACTTTCTATCGGGTGCTTCGTCTGTTCCGGGGCTATACCCTGGTAGCCCTGTATCCCCGTACGGGTAGAACCCACCAGCTCCGGGTGCATATGAAGTACCTTGGTTGTCCTATTGTGGGGGACCGGCTGTATGGAAAAAAGGATAGCCGCTTCCCCGAGGCTCCCCTGATGCTTCATGCCTTCCGTCTTACTATTCTCTTGCCCGGAGAGAAGGACCCCCGGACCTTTGTGGCCCCCCTGCCGGAGGCGTTTAAAGGGATGCTCCATCGATTGCGAAAAGAACTGGGGGTGGCTTCCCGGGAAGAAGGGCTCTGGCCCCTCTCCTAAAGGGAAGAGACTTTTCATGGTGAGGGATAAAACGATGAACCCCTGGATACATGAAGGTGAGCCCCGGATAGTATATGAAGAAGAATCGTTCCTCGTAGTGTATAAACCGCCCCGTATCCATACGGTTCCCCTGGATAGGGAAGAGCAGAACACCCTCCTTGCCTGGTGTGCCCGCAGATACCCCGAGGTACTGGAGGTTAAAGGGAAAAAGCCTATTGAAGGGGGCGTATTACATCGACTGGATTATGAAACCCAGGGGCTTGTTCTGGTTGCAAGGACCCAGGCCTTTTACGAGGCCCTGCAGCAACAACAAGAAAAGGGGATGTTCGTCAAGGAGTATGAGGCTCTCTGTGCTCCTCTGAGAGAAAACAGTCCACCTGGGGCCGGGTATCCCCCGGCTCCTCCTGAAAGTACGAAAAAGATAGAAGATTGGACCTTCCCCTTTGTGGTACAGAGTGCCTTTCGGGCCTATGGGCCTGGCCGCAAGGAAGTGCGCCCCCTGCTCACTCAGAAAGCGCAGCCCTTTTCTTCCCTTCGTCCTCCCACTGTCCTTGAAGGGGGAGCCCCCTACGAAACGGAGATCCTCTCGGTTACAAGTGAAAGTTCTGGTCGCTTTTTGTTTTCGGTCCGTATCCGTCGGGGGTTTCGCCATCAAATTCGGGTTCACCTGCGATGGCTGGGCTATCCTATTCTGGGGGATGTTCTGTATGGTGGCGCTTCATGGGAAGAATCCATCCTCGCTTTGCGTTCGTGGCGGATTTCATTCCTCCATCCCCAACGAGGTGAACCCTGTTGCATAGGCTGGCCTTCACAAGAGAATCTATGATGTGGGAAACAGGGGTTAACGCCACCTTGGTTTTATATTTCCTGTAAGGGCTGGGCCGTGAAAGCCGAATCGACCTCCGTATTAAAACGAATTTCGTGGGTTATTCCTTTATGAAGCTTAGTGGTCCAACTTCCCTTTAATTGTTGTTCTACCAGGTTTTTTACCAGGATATACCCTAAGGAGCTTTCTGGTTTTGCCCGATTTATGAGTCGCCGGGGAACTTCTTTCAAGTGTCCGTTATCGGAAATAGTGATAATAACCTCGTTCCCACAGGTCTGACCTTCAATAAGGATTCGTTTGCTTGGTGCATCGGATTCAAAACCTACTTTATGGATGTCTGAGACAATTTCATTAAGGACTAAGCTCAAAATCGTAGCTTGATTGATAGAAAGAAAGATTTCTGGAACCGTAATAGATACCTGCACCCCATCATCAAAAAGGGCATCTAGCCCTTCTATCAAGCGTCGTATGGCTTCTTGAAGGGGAATTCGGTCTATTTCTACATCTTCAGAAATACATTCGTGGACTGCCGCAATGGCCATAATCCGGGTTCTGGCTTCTTCCAGAACATCTTCGGGGGCTTCATTGTGAAGGGTGCTAATCTGAAGCGATAAAAGGCTTAAAAGAATCTGGAGATTGTTTTTTACCCGATGATGTACCTCCCGAACGAGGATGCTTTTTTCTTCCAGGGCCTTCCGCAGTTGCATCTCCGTGTTTTTTTGCTCCGTAATATCTTCTATGGTGAGAAAGGAGAAGTTTAGGTGTTTGACGTTGTACTGGAGTCCCTGAATAGCCGCTTTCAGGTATTTCCTCCCAATAAGATGAAAATTGCGGTGGATTTCTATAATTACCGGTTCGGTGGTTGGTTTTACGCTGAGGAGTCGATTCATTTCTTCAAAATTAAAAAAACCATCGGAAATCCGTAGAAATTGTTGTCCCAACACCATGCCGGGGGTAAGGTTAAAGAGATCGTAAAAGGCCAGATTGGCGGAGATAACTTTTCGGTTCTCGTCGAGCACCACAAGAGGATGTTTTACTGAATCGATGATGCTTTCTGCGTAATCCAGGGCATCCCGGGATTTTTTTTTCTGCCCACTTTCGCTCAATAATTTCTGTTTTGAGTTGATTAATGAGCCGCAGAATATCTTCATCATATTTTATATCGATACCACTTCCATTTTCATCCATGAAAAAAGCCCTTCCTTGTCGTAGACGAAAGCGGTACAGAAAGACTGACCTTTCCTTACTATACCGGTACTTTAAGGAAAAGGCAAGTTTTTGGGTTGTTCCAGAAAATCAATTTGTTTTTACTATAGAAACAATCGTCCGGGATTGTTTTTCCCTTTATTGAGAATAACTGAAAATGACGAGTGTTTCTCAGTCTTCGATTATAGACCGAAAATCCAGGGGTACAAAGGAGCTGTTTTCTTTATCTAGAGTCCCCAAAATACCTTCGAGCATCGGCGGCCAGGTAAAAGGAGCCACATACGAGGAGGGCCTTTCCCTCTTGCTGAGCTATGTTTGTAGCAAGGGTAATTGCCGCATCGGTCTCCTCCACGGTTTTAAAGGACCCCCCGCTTTTCCGAAAGGCCTCTTCCATCCGGGGGAGGTCACTCTTTTTAAAAGTGCCCGGCCGGGTGAGAATAATCTCGCTGAAATGGGGCGCCAGAATATTGGCCATACTTTCCACGTCTTTGTCGGCGGCACATCCAAATAAAAGGATGTTCCCTTCCCCATAGAGGGTGCAAAATGTGGTAAGGCAGAGCTTGATGCTCCGGGGAGTATGGGCCCCATCAAGGATAACCTCGGGATCTTCGTGTATCCGTTCAAAACGGGCAGGAAGGGAAAGGGAGGAAAGCTCTGAAAGAAGGGCCGTCCAGTCCGTATCAGGAAAAATCCTATATAGGGCTGCGAGGACCTGGAGGGTGTTCCAGGCCTGAATCTCCCCAATAAGGGGAATCGAAAGGTTCTGAGGGTGGGCCCTCAGGTTTTCTGGCCAAAAAAGGGAGGAGCTTTCTTCTTTTATTTTCCAGGTCCATTGGGTTCCCCGGGGAGAAATGTGGATTTCTTCTACCTCAACCATGTCGGGAAGATAATAGAGGGGGGCCTGTCGTTCTTGAGCGATAGATTGAAACACCGAGAGGGCTTCTACATGCTGAGGAGCAAGAACCACCGGTTTTCCTTTTTTTATGATCCCCGCCTTTTCTCCTGCGATGGCCGCGATGGTGTTTCCTAAATAGGCCGTATGCTCGAGTTCGATGGGGGTAATCACCGATACCAGGGGGTTCACAATATTGGTGGCATCGAGCCGACCTCCCATGCCTACTTCCACCACCATAATGTCCACCTGGGCCCTGCGGCAACAAAGGAAAAAGAGAAGGGTACAGAGTTCAAAAAAAGTTGGAGCCTCGCCATTCCCCCCGGTAGAATCAAAGAACTGGGGGTATGCTGCCGGAGCTCTTTCCACGATTTGCCGCAGTTCTTCCCCCGCTGCGCAATAGATATCTTCCTCAAAAAAGCGATCCGGGAGGCCTATCCGTTCCCGGTAATCGCTTACATGGGGCGAAAGATAGCGACCGGTACTAAGACCGGATCTCTGGAGCAACGAGGCTATGATGGTGCTGACGGATCCCTTTCCTTTGGAGCCCGCCACATGGATTACCGGAGCACAGTTTTCAGGATGTCCTGCAAGTTCCGCCAGGGCTTCCATTCGGTCTAGCCGAAAGGGCCGACTGGCGGGAATCTTTTCATAGTTAGTAAAGGATTCTATCCACAAAAAAACCTGTTCGCTGCTCGTAAAGGGGGATCCGTATGCCATGATGGCCTATCTTTGGGTATTTTTTACTTTTTGGCAAGGCCACATTCTTATAAAGATGAAAAAAAGAGTGATTGCTCACTGATCTTTTCCCATGACAGGCGTTCCCTATTTCTCAACCGTATACGTACAACGCCGGGCGCCGCATACAATTTGACGGTCATGGCAGGATCCACTATTCCTCCACCGTATACGTTGCAAAAAGGCGGGGCTTTCGGTAGTATAGATTCCCATGAGTATGGTGGAGCTTCCAGAAAGGTTGGTGGGTGTCCCCATCCATATGGTGGGTATTAAAGGAACGGGCATGTGCGCCCTGGCTGAATTGCTTTCTGCTCAGGGGGCCCTGATCCGGGGATCTGACACGGCAGAACAATTTTATACAGATGCCATTCTTAAGGAATTACACATTCCGGTGCAAGAGGGCTTCTCTGCCCAGAACCTTTTACCCGACACAAAACTGGTAATCCATTCGGCGGCCTATGACCCGGGAAGTCATGTGGAACTTCTCCGAGCTCGCGAGATGGGGATTCCTATCGTCAAATACACCGATGCTCTGGGAGCCTATTCTCGTCGTTTCGATTCGTCGGCGGTGGCGGGGGTGCACGGGAAAACCACCACCACTGCCCTGGTAGGGACGATCCTTAAGGAGCTTAACCTTCCCGCCCAGGTTCTTGCGGGAAGTGGGGTTAGCAATTTTAATGACCGATCTACCCTTATTCTGGGAAATACCTTCTTTGTGGCAGAAACCTGCGAATATCGACGACATTTTCTGGCCTTTTCTCCGCGTCGGATCCTTTTAACCAGTGTAGAAAGCGATCATCAAGACTATTATCCTACCTATGAATCTATCCGGGATGCCTTTATAGAATATGCTCAACGGCTGCCCCAGGGAGGGCTGCTCATCTATTGTTATGACGATGCCGGGGCCCGGGACGTGGCCGACCGGATTGGGACGCTCAGGCCGGATCTCCAGCGTATTCCGTACGGGAAAACTGCGGAAGGCCCCTTTGGGGTTACCTCCGTCCGCCAGGGAGAGGAGTGTACCCTTTTTAGTCTGCGAGGAATGGAGGGGGAATTTTCGATCTCCGTTCCTGGTTTCCATACGGTGCTCAACGCGACGGGGGCCATCGCTCTGGTAAGCTCCCTCCTCGCTACCTTTGATGGAAAGGCCGATGGTTTCACAGAGATTTTTCCTGAGCTCTGGACTACTTCCCGTCTGGAGGCCCTTCGGCGAGGCCTGGCCTCGTTTCGGGGAAGTCGGCGGCGGAGCGAACGAATCGGCGAGGTCCAGGGGATCCTTATCATGGATGATTACGCCCATCATCCTACGGCAATTAAAACGACCCTGGCGGGCCTTCGGGCCTTTTATCCCCGGCGTCGCCTGATTGTAAGCTTCATGAGTCACACCTACAGTAGGACCGCTTCCCTCCTGGATGAGTTTGCCGCATCCTTCTATGATGCGGATATGGTGCTGCTCCATGCCATTTATCCCTCTGCCCGGGAAACCTATACGGGCGGGGTAACAGGAAAGACCCTTTTTGAGCGGGCCGCTTCCCTGTACCCAGCGGTGTACTATTTTGACGATCCCCTCGAGGCCCTTCCTTTCTTGCAAAGGACCTTACAGAAGGGGGACCTTTTTATTACCATGGGAGCAGGGGATAATTGGAAACTGGGAAGGGCCCTGTACGAAGCGTTACAAAGTCAGGAAGAAACGGGGGAACGCTAACACGGGCCTTTACAAGCTCACAAATACGGGAAAGGGCTATCGTAGCAAAAATGGTAGGGTACGGGGGCGAGGAGGAATGATGTGAAAAGCATGACAGGATACGGCTACGGGGAACAGACCGCCGATTTTGGAAGCCTTTCGGTAGAACTTCGGGGCTACAATAGCCGTTTTCTCGAGCTGAATATCAACCTACCTTCCTCTCTTATGGTTTTTGAACAACCCATTCGGGAATACCTGGCGGACCATTGCGAGCGGGGCAAAGTGGAGGTGACGGTACGACTGCGGGAGCTTGTCTCTGAGAGCGAAGTGGTGGTGGATACCCCTATGGCCCTCTCGTATTATAAGGCGCTCCAGGAATTGAGTGCTGCCCTGGGTCTCGGCGAAACGCCGCGACTGGCGACGATTGTTAGCATGGAAGGGGTGCTCCAGGTAGAGAAAAAACGGGATCCCGAACGGTACCGCCCGTATCTGAACCAGGCCCTGGAAGAGGCGATGCGTCAGTTTGAAGCCCAGCGGGCCCGGGAAGGGGAGGCTACCGCCGAGGATATCCTTCGGCATGTAGGAACCATCGAAACATCCCTTGCCACGGTACAAACACATGCGCCCCAGCTGGAAGAACATATCAAGAAAAACCTGCGTCAGCGGTTTCAGGAAGTGATGGGGGATCTGGTGGATGAAAACCGCATCCTGACAGAAACGGCGGTACTTCTCATGAAGTATACCATTTCGGAGGAAATAAGCCGCCTTATGACTCATCTTAAGGAATTCCGCCGGGAACTCAAAGAAAATCCTGCGCCAGGGAAAAAGCTTGATTTTCTTTGCCAGGAAATGAATCGGGAAGTAAACACCATCGGAAGTAAGAGTCCCCTCATTGAAGTAAGCCAGGCGGTGGTGGCCATGAAGGATGCCCTGGAAAATATCCGGGAACAGTTAAGGAATGTGGAATGAAGGCAGTTCAGGACCTACGGATCGCTATTTCCGGGAAGAGTGGCTGTGGCAATACCACGGTGAGCAGGCTTCTGGCAAGCCGTCTCGGGCTCCGGTGTATCAATTTTACCTTTCGGAACCTGGCCCAGGAACAGGGGCTCTCCCTCGAAGAGGTGTTGCGCCGGGCTAGTACCGATGATTGGTGGGACCGGGAAGTGGATCGCCGACAGGTGGAGCTTGCCCGGCAAGATGGGGGCTGTGTGCTTGGTTCCCGGCTGGCTATCTGGATGCTCCCCGAGGCGGATCTCAAGGTGTACCTCCGGGCTCAGCCGGAGGTCCGGGCCCAACGGATTCAACAACGGGAGGGGGGCGATCTCGAGACCATAACCCGGTTTACCCTGGAACGGGACCGGCAGGATCGGGAACGGTACCTCCGGTTATACGGGATTGATAATGATGTGTATGATTTTGCGGATCTTATCATTGATGTGGATCAGCCCGGCCCGGAAGAAATTGTGGAACAGATAGTGAAATCCCTTTCTCAGCGGGGATATGGTCCCCTTCCGGCCCAATCCCCCTGATTTCTGTGCGAGCCTGTATGGAACAGGAACAGAAAGAGCTTTTAGAAGCCTTTAAAAGCGCCGTGTGGTCCCATTTTAAGGAAGCGGGAAGGGATTTCCCCTGGCGGAGGACTATCCAGCCCTGGGGTGTCCTTGTTTCGGAGGTGATGCTCCAACAGACCCAGACCGAACGGGTGGTGCCCTATTACGAACGGTGGATGCAACGCTGGCCCCGGCCAGAGCTGCTCGCAGCGGCCCCCTTCCCGGAGGTGCTTAAGGAGTGGTCAGGCCTGGGCTACAATCGACGGGCCCGGTACCTTCAGGAAGCGGCCCGCCGTATTACTGAACACTATGGAGGACTGGTCCCCGCTTCTGTGCACGAACTGGAACGGCTGCCCGGCATCGGACCGTATACCGCCCGGGCGGTGGCTTGTTTTGCCTACAATACCCCCGAAGTTTTTATCGAAACCAACATCCGGGCGGCGGTGCTCCACTTCTTTTTTCAAGATCGGGAGGGTGTGCCGGATCAGGAACTGGTGCCCATCCTGGAGGCGGCCCTGGACCGAGAACGGCCCCGGGAGTGGTACTGGGCCCTTATGGATTACGGGGCGGCCCTTAAGAAAATTCTCCCCAATCCTTCTCGAAAGAGCGCCCACTATAATCGCCAAAGCCCCTTTAAGGGGTCCCGTCGTCAAATTCGAGGGGCCATTCTCCGTATTCTTTCCCGGGAAGGGGCCCTTACCCTGGAAGAACTGGAACAGCATGCTGGCTACGAAAGGACCCGGCTTGCTTCGGTCCTCCAGGACCTGCAAAAGGAATCCTTTGTTGCCGAATCGGAAGGGCAGTATCGCATTGCCGGTGGAGCACCCGAGAGGTAAGAGCCGCTGGTTTTTTAAGGGCCCTGGTTTCTCTACCCCGACTCCCCCTTATGGACAGAATGGCCCTGATAGGGTAAGGTAAAAGTATGTTTGTTTCGGTAGTGCTGGATCCTGGTTCAGAAGAGCGGGCCCGCGAACTGGCCAACATCATTGCCCAGTATGGCTTTGAGAAGGTCCAACGGGGAGTATGGGAATCGGCTCTGATACATCCGGATACCCTTGTTCGCCTTAAGTACGATCTTGACCGGGCTACCGATGCCTTTGATAGAATCAGGATATACCAGTATCCGGTGGAAGGGACCCTGGTGATTTCGTACCTGAAAGATAAAAAATGGCGAAAGTTGGTCTCCCGTCCGCCGGCACAAAAATAAGAACCCCATAATCATCGTCTAGTATAGAAAGGAGTAAGAATCGTATGTTGCTCATCGAGTTAGGTTCTCCTATTCAAGCTTTAAAGGCCCGTATCATGGATACCTGGAGGCGTCTTTGAAGCCTCTGGCCTGGAACAGAAGATTCAAGGGCTGGAAGCAAAGACCCAGCAAGAGGGTTTCTGGAATGACCAGGAAGGGGCCGAAAAGGTCCTGGCAGAACTGAAGGGCCTTAGGAATCGGTATGAACCGTGGAAGAAGTTAGTGCAAGAAGTGGAAGACCTGGAGGTGCTTCATCAGCTTGCGGAGGCAGAGGGTGATGAATCCCATGCGGCGGAAATAGAGCAGACCCTTAAGGATTTGGAAAGCCGTTTTGAAAAGCTCAACATCGTGGAACTCATGTCCGGTGAGGTGGACGAAAAGGGGTGCTTCCTCACGGTTCATGCGGGGGCGGGGGGAACCGAAGCCTGTGACTGGGCGCGGATGCTCTACCGCATGTACCTGCGATGGGCCGAACGGCGGGGCTTCCAGGTGGAAGAACTGGATCTTCTGGAGGCTGAAGGGGGCATTAAATCGGTAACCGTTCAAATCGAAGGCCCCTATGCCTATGGATACCTGAAGGGCGAGTCGGGGGTCCATCGGCTTGTGCGAATATCCCCCTTTGATGCGAATGCCCGCCGTCATACCTCCTTTGCCTCGGTATATGTGTTCCCGCTCCTGGATGATTCGGTGGAAGTAGAAATTCGCCCTGAGGACCTGCGGATCGATACCTATCGTTCCGGGGGTGCCGGGGGCCAGCACGTGAACAAAACGGACAGTGCGGTCCGGATTACCCATATTCCCACGGGAATTGTGGTGGCCTGTCAGAACGAACGGAGCCAGATAAAGAACAAGGCCATCGCCATGAACATGCTCAAGGCCAGGCTCTATGAATACTACCGGGCCGAAAAAGAAAAGGAACACGAGAAATTTGCCCAGGAAAAAAAGGATATCTCCTGGGGTAACCAAATTCGAAGCTATGTGTTTCAGCCATATACCCTGGTAAAGGATAACCGTACCAAGATAGAGGTGGGAAATATTCAGGCCGTCATGGACGGAGATATCGATATATTCATCGAGGGGTATCTGCGGTTTGTGTGGCAATCCAATCAGCATTCCCGGTAAAAAACTTCGACGCCTCTTGATACTCCCCTGGTTTTTCATGGTGGGGATAGGCCTGTGGGGGGCCCAGGAAGAAAGGTCCCCCTGGGTCCTTCAACTTACCGCCCTGGATACGGCTTCCTTGCAGGAATCTCAGCGCTATCTGGGGACGGTTATTATGAGGGAACTCCGGTCCTACCTTTCAGAGCTTTCTGAACGGGAGCGGAGTGCCGAGGAACTGCAACGTTATCAGCGAAAGCTCCAGCAGGAGAAGATCCAGCAGCTTGCCAAAGAAATTGCGGGCAAACGTTCAGAGCGGGACGCCCTTCTTTTTAAAGGTCTTGGGCCATCAAAATACGAAGAGGAACGAAAAAAGATTGATCAGGCCCTTGCGGAATTGCAAAAGAACCTCGCCGCCGCTCAGGAAGCCTTCCCCCTTCCGGCGAATCCCGTACCCCTCAAGGTTCTCCCTGCCGGGACGGAAGATACCTTCCCTCCTATGCCGAAAGAAGGGGAGCGCCGCTCCTATTGCAAAGAAAAAAAAGTAGATGCCCTGCTGGGTGGTTCTCTTCAGTCCTTCTATGGGCGGTGGAAGCTTTCCCTGTTCATTTATAGTGCCCTGGAGGACCGAATCATCTATGAGGATGTAATCGCCTTTGCCACGGAGGATCAGGAAGGGGCCTTACAAGCGGTGGTGTATGAACTGTGGCGGCTTCTTTCTGGTAAAGACCTGGGGGTTCTGGAAATCCAGGTAGAACCCCGGGATGCCTCGGTTATCGTGGACGGTATTCCTTTCCCCTCGGGGAGCCGTCTCGTGGGGCCCCCCGGGACCCTTAATCTTCTCTTTCGGGCCCCGGGCTATTACCCCTATAGCCTTTCGGTAGACCGGACTTCCGGGGCCCTCACCAGGGTGGCCCTCTCCTTAAAGCCCCTCTCGTTGCAGGCCCTTTCGGTAGAAACAAGCCCCGAACAGTCCCGGGTGTACCTCGGGGGACTGTATGTGGGTAGTACACCCCTTGCCCTTACGCTTGCCCCGGGGGCGCTCGAGGCAATCCAACTGGTGAGCCCCGACGGAAGGGAACAGACCCTGGGGACCCGCCTCGAGTATGATCGTCCGGGACCTCAGGGTATCAGCTGGCATTTTACTCCTGAGAAAAAGGATCCCCCCTCGGTGGAGGTGACACGGAAACGGTTTTATCAGGCCTTTGGTCGTTTCTGGCTTGCCTTGCCGGTGGCTTTTTTGCTGAATGGGATATATCAAAATTATGTTATCGCGGTAGAATACCAGGGCCTGTATAATCTCCTTGGCGATGCCCAGCGGACCTACTATGTGTCAGCCGGGGCCTGGGTGGTGACGGGAATCTTCCTGGCAGAGTCCCTCTATCATCTTAATAAATATATTGATGGGGTGACCCAACGAACGGTCCCCCTTGTGGAGTCCCGATGAAGGATTTTAGGATGCAAAAAAAGATTGGATGATGCGGGTAGGATGAATCCATAGCGGTCGAAGAGGAGTGTAGCTTTTTATGGGACTGGGGAATTTTGCGGAAAAACTAAAGCAGCTTATTCAGGGAAGTCGGGGTATTTCGGAGGACTTTTTTGAACACCTTGAGGATTACCTTGTCGAGGGAGACCTGGGTGCCCAGGAAAGTGTGCTCGTGGTGGAAAAACTCCGCCTTCGCTGTAAGAAGGAAGGCCTCTCTGACACGGGGGAAGTCCGGCAACTTTTGGCAAGAATTCTTGTGGAAGAACTGGATCCTCTCTATAAAAACCAAAGCCCCCTTTTGAACCCAGAAGAACGGGGTATTTTTCTTATTCTGGGGGTAAACGGGGTGGGAAAAACTACCAGCTGTGCTAAACTGGCGGCCCGCTACCAAAAGGAGGGCCGAAAGGTAATCCTGGCGGCGGCGGACACCTTCCGGGCGGGGGCCATTGATCAACTTAAAATTCATGGAGAACGGTTACACCTGCGGGTGGTGGCCCACCAGAGTGGGGGGGATCCGGCGGCGGTGGTCTACGATGCCCTTGAAGCGGCCCAGGCCCAGGACGCAGAACTGGTCATCGCGGATACGGCCGGGCGGATGCACACCAAGACCGCCCTGGTAGAGGAATTGAAAAAGATCGATCGGATTATTGTTTCCCGCACAGGGGATTGGATTTCTCGAAAGATCCTCGTTCTGGATGCCACCACCGGCAGGAATGCCCTGTCCCAGGCAGAGGTGTTTCACCAGGCGGTGCACCTTGATGGGGTAATCCTGAGCAAGTATGATTCTACTGCCCGGGGAGGGGTGGTGTTTTCCCTGGGCCGTCAACTTTCGCTTCCCATTCTTTTTTTGGGAGAAGGGGAACGATACGAAGATTTAAGGCCCTTTCAACTAGAAAATTTTGTAGGGGAATTCGTGGGGCTGGCATAGAAATGCATGGGGGGATAGAACGGGCCTTTCGATCGGTTGATTGTTTCTTCAGAAGCATCGCCCTGCTGACAGTGTGGGGGCTCCTCATACTTTTCCCCCTTGCAGCGGAACAGTGGTACCTCTCCGATGGGGCGGGCATCCCCCTGCGGGAAATACCCCCGCTGGTAGCTCAAAGGCAGGAGTATGCCCTGCGGGTAGACCGGGCCGATCCTTCGTTGATAGCGAAGGATCTGCGGGAGCGGTATTTCCCCCAGCTAGTCCAGGTTGAAAAGGCAGAACTCTTTCATCGGGGCGAGCCCATTCTGGTGCGGTATCGTATCTACGATGTCGCCCGGGGGCTACTCGGGCGAGTTCAGGAGGATCGGTATAATCGTCGTTTCGTGGAGGTCCTTGATGCCCAGGGACGGCGTCGTATCGAAGAGTGGAGTGAAAGAAAAGCTCCTGAGGGAGGGGCGGAAGCCCAAAAACAGGAGGAACCTTCCTACGAAGGGGTGGTGGCCTACTATACCTATGACGGCCCGGTGTTGGTGCAGGGGGATGTCCAGGACCTTCGAGGAAAAGCCCTGTGGAAAGATAGGTATCGGTATGATCGAAATGGGGCGTTACGAACCATATATCGGGAATACGCTGATACGGGGGAAAGGGAGGATATTTCTTTTGTATCCCTTTTAGGTTCAGGGAAGGGCCCCACCCCTTCTTCCGAGAAGGGGTCCCTTGGCATTGGTATGGCTGAAAGGGAACAGGGGGTCAAAAAAAGCGAGGTAAACCTGGATTCCCGCGGCAGGGTACTGGAAGAAAGACAACTAGACGAAAAGGGTGCCCTGGTGGTGACGGTGTATAATCGCTGGGATGCCAATCGTCTTGTGGAGCAGCGGCGGGTTTACCCCGATGGCCGGGAAAACCGCACCATCTATGACTATGATACGGAGGGCCGTCTTACGGAAGAACGGAACTATCAGCAGGATGTTCTGGAACGGCGGGTGCTCTATCAGGGAGAACAGGAAGTGGAAGAACTGTACCAGAATGGAAAAACTATTCTGCGCATTGTCCGGGAAGGGGGCGTAAAAGTTCGGGAAGAGTGGCCCGGGAGGGGGAGGTAACGTCCATATGGGAAAAGCCTGGATTGTATTTGTGGCTGGGCGCTACCTGGGGGGGGGGCCTAAAAAAGGCGGCCGCTCCCGTTTCTTTTCCCGTTTTTTTGCCATCGGGGGAATTGCCACGGGGGTCTGTGCCCTGCTTATTATCCTTTCAGTGATGAATGGCTTTCAACTGGGGTTTATAGAGAGTATCCTCGAGATAGCTTCTTATCACCTTCGCATAGAGCTTCCCGAGGGCCAGACCACCAGGGACCAGGTAATGGAGGCCCTTTCTCAGGATAGCCGTATTCGGTCTATCACGCCCTTTATAGAATTCCAGGGACTTATAAAGGGTACCCGCCGTAATCCCCAGGTTTGCGTGGTTCGCGCCCTGGATGGCATGAGGGCCCAGGAAGATAAGGGATTTTTGAAAAAACTCCAGATAGAAGAGGGAATCTTCGATCTTTCTCAGGCAAACAGTATCATCCTTGGGGCCGAGTTAGCCCGTTCCCTGGGGGTTTCGGTGGGGGACCGGCTTACCCTTTTCTGGTTGGTTGGGGACCTGGGGGAAGAAGGGAACCCGGCGGTTCATGAGTTTCTTGTGACCGGCCTTTTCCGCTGCGGTTACTATCAGTACGATACGGCCTGGGGCTTTATTCCCTATGAAAACGGTCTTTCCCTGGTGTCTTCGGCTAGCCGCCCGGTGATAGGGATAAAACTGCCCGATCCCTATGGGGACCGGGAAATGCTGGCTTTCCTCGAAAAACGGTTCCCTTCCCTGCATACTGAATCCTGGCGGGATTACAATAGGGCCTTCTTTCAGGCCCTCCGAACTGAAAAGACCCTGATGTTTTTCCTGGTAGCCCTTATTTTTCTTGTGGTGGGACTTAATATTTTTCAGAGCCAGCGTCGGGCCCTGCTGGAGCGCCAGGAGGAACTAGCCCTGTTCCAGGCTATCGGAGCTTCTCCTCGGGCCATTCGGATGATTTTTACCTCTGAGGGGCTGCTCATCGGCTGTGGGGGCGCCCTTATCGGATTGCTCCCCGGTGTCGTAATTGCTTCCCATATAGGTCCTTTTTTTACTCTTTTAGAGACGGTGGTTAATGGGGTTCTCAAAGGACTTGCCTGGGTCCTTTCGTGGCTTACGGCACGGCCTATAGAAATGGGAACCTTTGGTATTTTTTCTCCCCAGATTTTCTATCTTAAAACGGTTCCGAGCCGACTCCTTCCTCTAGATATCCTTTTGATTTTACTTTTCCCTATAGTGGTTTCCACCCTGGCGGCTTTCCTGGCATCCCGGAAAATCACTACCCTACGTCCTGCGGAGGTTCTGCGTTATGAATGAAAATACTTCTCCCTGTATAACGATCCGTCATCTTTACAAATCCTATGCCTCAGGTTCGGAGCGCCTTGCTATTTTGCAGGACCTTTCCCTCGACGTTTTCCCCGGCGAATCGGTGGCTATCACCGGTGAAAGCGGGTGTGGGAAGAGCACCCTTCTTAACATTATGGGCTCCCTTGATCGGGCCGACGCGGGGGAAGTGGTGGTTGGTCCCTATGAACTCCATCGAATGAAAGAACAGGAACTCTATCGGTATCGATCCCGGGAGGTGGGATTTATCTTTCAGTTTCATTATCTCCTTAAGGATTTTACGGCCCTGGAAAACGTGATGCTTCCTGCTTTTATGGCAGGAGAGTCCAAACGGCAGGCCCTGGAGCGGGCCCGCCAGCTCCTTGTGGAAGTAGGGCTGGAACAGCGGATGCACCATTATCCTTCCCAGCTTTCCGGGGGAGAACGGCAACGGGTAGCGGTGGCCCGATCTCTTATCAATATGCCCCTCCTGGTATTGGCGGATGAGCCCACGGGGAACCTGGACCCCCGCAACAGTGCCCTGGTAATAGAGCTCCTCTTTGCAATTACCGGCAAACATAACCGCACCCTGGTGCTGGTTACCCATGATCAGCACATTGCCGCCCGGGCCCACAAACGCTACGTGCTGCGGGAAGGGGCCCTTCATCCGCTATCAGAGGTTTCTGTATGACAAAAGCAGGTTTTCGCTGGTATTGTGCCATCCGCTACCTCTGGGGGAAAGAACGGGATGGGGGCCGTTACCTGCGGGGCGCGGGAATCAGCATTGCCATCAGTATGATTCCCATTATAGTAACCCTCATCGTGTCGGATGGGATGATTCAGGGTATTACTGACCGCTTTCTGGAACTGGGAACGGGACATGTGCAGATTTATCCCTATAGAATGGGTGAGGAAGGGGGAAGGGACCCCATAGAGACCTTCCTCGCTCAGAAAAATGCGGCGGAGCGATCATCGGCGGAGCCCCGTATCACCGGGTACTGGCGGGAAGTTCAGAGCCTCGGTATTCTGGTGGGGCCAGAGGGAAAGAGTGGCGCCCAGCTTCGGGCCGTTAGTGACCCCTTCCTGGAAAATCAGGGAAGTAAACGGTACCTTACCCTTGTGGCGGGAGAACTTTCTTTTAAAGGCACGGGGGAGTGCCTGTTAGGAAGTACCATCGCAGGGACCATTGGCGCAACGGTGGGAAGCTCCGTTCGTCTAATGACCCTGCGGACCGGTGCTGATGGGAGCCTTATCCCCCGGGTGACGAGTCTTACGGTTCGGGGTATCGTCCAGGCGGGATATCGGGAACTTGATGAACTGTGGTGCTTCGTTCCTCTTTCCCTTGAATCTCGCATTGTGACCCCTGAGAATTCCCGGGTGTTTTATATGATAAAGACCGACACCCCCTACGGGAATCTAGAAGTCCTGGTCCGGGACCTGCAGGAACATCTGGGGGATGGCTATGGGGTCTACTCATGGAAGGAGTTGCTCGCCACCCAGTATGCCTCTTTTAAGGCGACCCAGCAATTACTTCTTTTCATTATGACCCTCATCATGATCGTGGCCTCTTTCCATGTGACGGCCGCCACCACCATGCTCGTGATAGATAAAAACAGGGAAATCGCGATTCTCAAAGCAAGCGGTGCGAGCCCAAAAGATATTGAGGGCATTTTTATTCGATCGGCCCTGATCACCGTAATGATGGGGGCCCTGGTGGGTATCGCCATTGGTCTTGGAATTGGGTATACTATAAATGAGATTCTTAAAGGACTGGAGATGCTCATTAATATAGTAAGGGGGCTTTTTTATGGAGAACCCCTCCATCTTTTAGATCCATCCTATTACCTGGTGGAAATTCCGGTGATAGTCCGCTGGCCCATGGTCCTGGGAATATACGGGGCGGCGGTGCTTATTGGTACCCTTGCCGGCTGGGGGCCGGCCCGAAGGGCAGGGGCCATTTCGCCGGTAGCGATTTTGCAAAAACAATGATCTTCTGGCACCAGAAAGAGGGAGCGAGCAATCATGAAATGTGACATATGTGGGGAGCGCGAAGCTGTTGTTTTTATTCATCAGGTAGGAAGCGAAGGTCCCACAGAGCTTCATTTGTGCGAGGTCTGTGCACAAAACCATGGCCTGGTGCATCTTTCGGAGGATGTCGGAAAGGCCCTGATGGAACTTCTTAAAAATTTTCCTCAGCCGGCTCGAACCAATCGGGGGAAAAAGAACACGGGAAACGAATTCTGCCCCTTTTGTGGTACCACCTGGCGGGACCTCCAGAAATCCCAGCGGGCCGGCTGTTCCCGCTGTTATGCCATATTTAAAAACCTCTTAAAGAAGGAAATTCTTTCTTATGGGAAAGAAGGGGAATACAAGGGCCGTCTTTCGGTGGCTCTCCGCAATCAGCAGAATCGGCAGAGTGAGCTAGAACGGCTACGGAAACTGTTGCAGCAGGCCCTTGAAAAAGAGCGATATGAGGAAGCGGCACAGTATCGGGACGCAATTCAACAGTTAGAACAAGGAGCATAATCCTATGGAGCCTTCGCTGGTGCTACCCTGGTTTTCTTCGAGTGTTCCTCAGGATGTGGTCCTGTATAGCCGTATAAGTATCCGGAGAAACCTGGAGGGCTTTCCGTTCCCTTCCCGGCTGCCGGAGGTGGAACGAAAACCCCTGCGAGAAAAACTCAAAGCCGCCATTGCTCAGGTAGATACCTCTTTTCATCCTGTGGAATCGGATACTCAGAACGTTTTCCCCGGGAAAGATGCAGGGGGGCTTACGCTTCTTTCTTCCCCCGCCGTACGGGAACTCTATCCCCTTTTCCCTTTTTCGGTCCCCGAAGATGAGGGGGCCTGTATATGGCGGCCCGCAGGAAATTTGTATTACCTGGGAGGGGAAGATCACCTGCAGGCCCTGTTTACTCGAGGGGGGCTTTCCTTCCGTTCGTTGTGGAAAGATCTGGTTCAGATCGATGAAGCCTTAGATAAGACGCTTCAGTGGGCCTGCCATGAGGAATTCGGTTTTTTAACGTCCGATGTTAGCCTCTGTGGCGCGGCCATGACGCTGGAAGCCCTGGTTTTTATCCCCGCTATCCTTGCAAAAGAACTGTTTGAACGGATCTCGGGAAACCTGGTAAGCAAGGGCATCGAGTTAGTGTTTCTTGATACCGCCTGGGGGAGGGGAGAACAGGGCAGTGCAGAGAACGCGGAGGATCATCTTCCCCTGGTGAATCTTCGCTTCTCTGTTCCTGCCGGGATGACTGAAGAAGAGGCCCTCCTCTTCTTTGAGGAACACCTTGAAAAAGTGGTGCTTACCGAACGGAAGGCCCGGCACTATCACCTGGAAGAAGAAATGGAAGAACTCCAGGATGGGGTGGTCAAAGCCCTGGCGGTGCTCCGGGCTGCCCTTCTCCTTGATGAAGAGGAGGCCCGCTTTATGCTTGCCCAGGTACGCATGGGCCTTGCCTATGGCATTCTTTCTCACGAAAAGAATGTCCCCTCCTATGGGGCCCTCGATACGCTCTGGTTTACGCTGGGCCCTCAAATGATTAATTTAGAAATAAGGGATGTACTTGCGGAGGCAGGTAAAAAAGAAAACCCGAAAAAGGTTCGGGCCCTTCTTGTAAGAAGGACTCTCCCGTAGTACGATGTAAAGAGGTGGAGGATCACGGTGTTTAAAGGTTTAACCCAGCGGGCTCAGAAAATACTTTCTGTGTTAGCTCAAGATGAGGCTCGTCGTTTTAATGGGGATCAACTATTGCCAGAACATATCATGATCGCCCTGCTCAAAGAGGGGACCGGTGTGGCCTGTAAGGCCCTGGAAGAGCTCAATATAGATCTTCAGGACTTCCGTCACTTCCTTGAACGGGAAGTTCCCCAGAAAAGCCAGGCCTATGTATTTGGCGATATCCCCCCTTCCCGGAGGGCCAGGGTCCTTCTGGAAACCGCCGCGGAGGAGGCCCGTACCTTTGGTCACGACTATGTGGGAACGGAACACATCCTTTTGGCTGCGGCCCGGGAGGAAGATACCCCTACGAGTAGATACCTCCATTCCCATGCCATTTCTTTGGACATCCTCCGTTCGGTTTTGAAAAATCTTTTAGCCCACCAGCATGATGATGGACAACACGAAGGGGGACGCTCCGATGCGAACGGCCCCTCTTCGGCGGGAGAAATTCGGAGCTCCGGGCCGACCGCGGCAAACCCCGCCCAAAAGGCGGTGCGGACCCCCGTGCTTGACGAATTTTCCCGGGATCTTACCGCCCTTGCTCGAGCAGGTAACCTGGATCCTGTTATTGGGCGAAAAAAAGAAGTACAGCGGGTGGTGCGCATCCTTGCCCGCCGAACAAAGAACAATCCCATCCTGGTGGGAGAACCGGGGGTGGGGAAAACCGCCGTCGTAGAAGGGCTCGCCCAGCTTATCGCTTCAGAGAATGTTCCAGAAATACTCATGGATAAACGACTCATAACCCTCGATCTGGCATCGGTGGTGGCGGGTACCAAATATCGGGGGGAATTCGAGGAGCGTCTTAAGCGCATCATGAAGGAAATTAGCCAGGCGGGAAACATCATTCTCTTTATTGATGAAATTCATACCGTCATTGGGGCGGGCGGCGCCGAGGGAACCATCGATGCTTCGAACATGTTGAAGCCAGCCCTTTCCCGGGGGGAAATCCAGTGTATTGGGGCGACCACGCTGGCGGAGTACCGAAAACATTTTGAAAAAGATGCGGCCTTAGAGCGTCGTTTCCAGATGGTGCTCGTCGATGAGCCGAGCCCGGAAGAGACCTTGCAGATCCTGGAAGGGATTCGGCAACGCTATGAGGCCCATCACCGGGTGGTGTATACCGAGGGGGCCCTGAAAGCGGCGGTTACCCTGGCCCAGCGGTACCTTACGGGGCGGTATATGCCGGATAAGGCCATTGATGTGCTGGATGAAGCGGGGGCTAAGAAGAAGCTCGAGAACGAGGTTCGGCCCCCCGAAATAGAGGAGATCGAGGCCGAGATTAAACGCCTTACGGCAGAAAAGATGGCCCTGGTGGCTCGTCAGGATTATGAGCGGGCGGCGATTGTGCGGGATCAGGTGCGTTCCCTCCGGTATCACCTTGAATCGGTGCGGCAAAACTGGGAGCGCCTTAGTAACGAACGCCGGCCAGAAGTTACGGAGGCGGATGTGCGGGCGGTGGTTTCCGGAATGACCGGTATTCCCCTTACTCGACTGGAAGAAAGTGCCTCCCGGAAGCTCCTCCATATAGAAGAAGAACTGCACCGGGCGGTCATTGGTCAGGACGAGGCAATTCGCCAGATAGCCAGCGCCATCCGTCGTAGCAGGGCAGGTGTCTCTTCTATTAAAAGACCCCAGGGGTCCTTTATTTTCCTGGGTCCCACGGGGGTGGGAAAGACCCTCCTGGCAAAGCGCCTGGCGGAGTATCTTTTTGGGAGCGAAGAAGCCCTTATCAGAATCGATATGTCCGACTTTATGGAAAAACACAACGTATCCCGCCTGGTGGGGGCGCCGCCGGGCTATATCGGCTACGAAGAGGGGGGAACCCTCACTGAACAGATCCGTCGTAACCCCTACCGGGTTATTCTCTTCGATGAGATCGAAAAGGCCCATCATGATGTGTTCAATCTGCTGCTCCAGGTATTGGAAGAGGGAGAACTGAAGGATAACCTGGGGCACACGGTGAATTTCCGGAACACGGTAATCATCATGACGAGCAACGCCGGGGCCCGAGAAATTTCCCGGGATGCCCGGCTTGGTTTTAATTCGGGCAGCGGCATCATGTCAGTGGAAGAAATTCGGTCCGCCGCCCTTTCGGAGTTAAAGCGGCTCTTTAATCCTGAGTTCATTAACCGGGTAGATGACATTGTGGTCTTCCATCCCTTAAACAAGGAACAGGTGCTGGCTATTCTGGATCTGGAAGTAAAGGCCCTTAATGAACGCCTTGCGGAGCAGGGGTATTCGGTTCAGGTACGGCCCGCCGCCCGGGAGGTGCTGGTGGAACAGGGCTGGGATCCAAAGTATGGGGCCCGGCCCATGCGACGGGCGGTGCAAAAGTTGCTCGAGGATCCCCTGGCCCTTCTTATTCTGGAAGAGGATCCGCCGCGGGGTTCTGTTTTTGTCGCCGATGTCCGGGAAGGCCAGGTGGTCCTTAAAATAAAAAAGACCCGGACCCCACCGGTTATCACCGCCATTCCCCATATCCCCTCACAGCCGGTAGAACGGAGTTAAGAGGATGCTGCCACTGGTGTTCGCTGGTCGGGCTGAAAGGAATGTGTGGCGGAAAAAGGCGGACAAGAAAAATTGGTCCGGGGAAAAGGGGGAGCTTCTATGCTAACCCTTCCCGTGCAGGGGGGAGGGGAATATACCCTTCGGCCGTCGAAGATTATCTGTGTAGGGTTCAATTACCTTGATCATGTGGAAGAAAGTTCTAAGATTACTATTCCCCAGGAAGGACTGCCGAAGGAACCCATTCTTTTTGCAAAGACCCCCAATGTGCTTGTAGGCCCCGGGGAGCCGATTTTGATTCCCCGACTTGCCCGGCTCTATCAATTTCCCGATCTACGGATCGATCACGAAGCGGAATTGGCCTGTATTATCGGGAAAAGGGGTAAATGGATTCCCGAAGAACAGGCCCTGGGATACGTATATGGGTATACCTGTTTCAATGATGTCAGTTGCCGCAATATCCAGAAAAGTGATAGTTCCGGCTGGTTCCGGGGGAAATCTTTCGACACCTTTGGGCCTATTGGTCCGGTGATAGTGCGCTCAGAGGATATCCCGGACCCTCAGAACCTGGCTATTAGCTGCCGTGTTAACGAACGCATCACTCAACATGCTTCCACAAAACAGATGCTCTTTTCGGTGGCCACCCTTATTTCGTTTATTTCCCGGCATATGACCCTCGAAGCAGGGGACATCATTGCAACAGGGACCCCCAGTGGAGTAAGCCCTATTAGCCCGGGGGATGTGGTAGAGGTAGCGATAGAACGCATAGGGGTGCTCACGAATCCTGTTATGGATGAACCGGAAAATCTATACTGAACTTTTCGGGGGCTTGTGGCACTTTCCTGCCGCGAACGGTACCGGCACCGGACGCTCCCCGCGGGCGTCCGCCATAGTCCTGCCTATCGATCCTATATCACCGTGCCAGGGTAGAGTACGGCGTTTTTGGGAATCACGATGATCCCATCCACAATGTGGTAATGCCCATAATCCCCATCCACCCGATTAAGGTCATCGATTCCTATCCGACAACCCTCTCCGATGCGGGCATTCTTATCGATGATTGCCCCTTTAACAATGGTTCCTTTGCCAATACCGATATCGGGAATGCGGGCTTCGGCGTTCTGCTTTTTTTGTTCCTCCGATTCGTAAAAATCGGCCCCCATACATACGACGCCATTAAGACTGGCCCCCGATTCGATGATGGTTCGAATACCGGCGATACTATTCGAAATCGATGCATTGGTGATGATACATCCTTCGGCGGCAATTGATTGGTTCATGTTGCTGAAGTTCATTTTAGAAGGGGGAAGATTGCGCATATGGGTGTAGATAGGGGCCTTCTCGTTGTAAAAATCAAATTTAGGCCGCAGGCTCGTAAGGTCCAGATTGGCCTCGTAAAAATTTTTAATGGTTCCAATGTCTTCCCAGTAGCCATCGTAAATAAAGGCGTTCATTTTCTTTTTTCCGATAAGGGAGGGGATAATCTCCTTCCCAAAATCGGTGTAATCATTGTCCAGACTTTCTTCCATGGCCTGGGCGTTAAATACATAGATACCCATCGAGGCCAGGTAGTCCTTTCCCCGGCTTCGCCGATCTGCCATAAGTTCATGGGGAATCTTAAAATCGCTAATATCCCGGGTGGGGCCGGGTTTTTCTAAAAATTCGGTGATTTCATTTTTCTTGTTTGCCTTAAGGATGCCCAGCTGGCTTGCATCTTCTCGACTTACCGCGGTGCAGGCAATGGTGGCGTCCGCCCCCGATTCCTGATGCTGACGGATAAGCTCCTGCAAATCCATCCGATAGAGTTGGTCCCCCGAAAGGATAAGGTAATAGTCCGGGTTTTGGGTTCGGAAATGCACGAAATTCTTCCGAACCGCATCGGCCGTCCCTTCATACCAGCCCGAATGGGTAAAGGTTTGCTCGGCCGCAAGAATTTCCACAAAGCCCCGGGAAAAGGCATCAAAAATATAGGTATGAGCCACATGCATATGGAGAGATGCGGAATTAAACTGGGTTAATACATAGATACGCCGAAGATTAGAGTTAATACAATTTGAAATAGGGATGTCCACAAGGCGGTACTTTCCACCAAAGGGAACCGCCGGTTTTGCCCTGTCCTTGGTAAGGGGATACAGGCGAGTTCCCTTGCCTCCACCGAGAATAATAGATAACACTTGGGACATGCTGGTGCCTCCTCACGACTGTAGTGCTACCCTTAGTATATAACCGCTTGGATTATCTGTCGACACTTTTTCCATATTCTGTATAATGGTGAGCATGGAGACTGAGCAGATTCTGGAGGAGCTTTTACATCACCCTTCTTTTGCTCCCCACATTGTGTATACCCATACGATCCCTGCCCGGGAAGGACGGTATGTTCCTTTGCCGGTGGATCTCGATTCTCGACTTGCCGGGGCGTTGCAAAAAAAGGGGATTTCTCAGCTTTACAGCCATCAAGGCGCGGTATGGCAGGCCGTCCGCTCCCGGCAGGATGTGATGGTTCTTACCCCTACTGCATCGGGAAAGACCCTTTCTTATAACTTGCCCGTGCTCCAGGGGCTTCTGGAGCATCCCCAGGAGCGGGCCCTGTATCTCTTTCCTACGAAGGCCCTGTCCCAGGATCAACAGGCGGAACTGAATGACCTGGTAGCCGGTGGGGGAGATGCCCTTCCCATTAAGGTCTGTACCTACGATGGGGACACCCCCGAATCCTTGAGGCTTGCCGCCCGGGATACCGGAAGGATCATCATTTCCAATCCTGACATGCTCCACGCGGGGATTTTGCCGAACCATCCAAAGTGGATTAAATTTTTTTCTAACCTGGCCTATGTGGTAATCGATGAGGCCCACACCTACCGGGGAGTTTTTGGGAGTCATGTGGCCAATGTTATCCGGCGACTCCTGAGGATCTGTCAGTTTTATAAGGCGAATCCTACGTTTATTCTCTGTTCTGCTACTATTGGAAACCCGAAAGACTTGGCCCATACCCTTATTGGCCGACCGGTAGTTCTGGTGGATACAAACGGGGCCCCCACGAGTGAAAAGCGGATAGTTCTGTACAATCCCCCTCTTGTGGATCCTGTTCAGGGAATTCGTAAGAGTTCTATTCTGGAAAGTCGCCGCTGGATGGTGGAACTGCTCCGGCGGGGGGTAAAAACGATTCTTTTTGCCCATTCCCGCCTTAAAACGGAGGTGGCCGCCTCCTATGTGCGGGAGGACTTAAAAAACCTGTATACCGATAACTACCATATCCGGGTTGAACCCTACCGGGCAGGACTGTTACCCCGGGAACGGCGAGAAATTGAGCGGGGCCTGCGGGAAGGCGCTATTCAGGGGGTAGTTTCTACCAACGCCCTCGAACTTGGTATCGATATTGGCGGCCTTGATGCGGCGGTGGTCGCCGGTTTCCCTGGTTCTTTCAACTCCTTCTGGCAGCAGATTGGGCGCAGTGGCCGCCGGGGTGGAGTCTCTCTCGCGGTGCTCGTGGCCACCAGCAGCCCCCTGGACCAGTTTATCATGCAGTATCCCCAGTGGTTTTTTTCTATCCCTGCGGAAGAGGGGCGTCTTAATCCCCAGAACCCCTACATTTTTACGGACCACGTTAAGTGTGGGGCCTTTGAACTTCCCTTTGAGGAGGAAGAACTAGGGCAGAGCCCCTCTGTCCAGGGGGCTACCGACATCGTTTCTGTTCCCTCCGGGAAGGATCCCTTTGGGAGCGATGCCATTCCGGTATTGGACTACCTTACGGAGGATGGCATCCTCCGCTGTACCGGCACATCCCCCCGGCGGCGCTGGTTCTGGGCGGATCGTTCCTATCCCGCAGAGGGGGTGAGCCTCCGTTCGAGCAACGCCGATAATGTGGTCATTGTGGATATTACCGGTGGCCGCTATCAGGTTATTGGAGAGATGGATCGGCCCAGTGCCAAGGAGCTCCTCTTTGACAATGCGGTCTATATCCACCGGGGTAATCAATACATTGTACAGAAGCTCGATGTGGAAAAGCGGACCTGCCTGGTGATTGAATCGGAGGTAAACTATTACACCGATGGGCTTGTAAAGCGGGACATTAAGGTCCTTTCGGAAGACGAATTGTACCGGTTTTTTCAACTCCCTGGCAGGGGTATTCAGATGACCCAGGGGTCCCTCGAAGAGCTTGCCGCGGGTCACGGAAGTCCCTCCAGCGAGGGAAAAGAAGCGAGCCCTGTCAGAGGTTCTCTTTCCGCCGAAGGATCTCCTGGAAAGAACGAAGGTTTCTCAGAGAAGGGCCCTATGCTTTTCCAGGCCCTCCTGGGGGATGTACTGGTCCGTTCCCAGGTGACAAAGTACAAAAAGATTCGCTTTCACACCCACGAAAATGTGGGCTATGGGGATATTGTGCTCCCCGAAGAAGAACTTCATACCCGTTGTCTGGTGATTTTGTTTCCCCCCGATTCGGAAGGGGCCCGCGTCCTGGAAACCCTTAAGGATGATGAAGAACGGGGGGCCGTTCTGCGGAGCTGTGGCACCCTTTTAAAGAAACTGGCGCCCATCTACCTCTTGTGTGATTCCCGGGACATTGGCGTTTCCGAACGGGTTCGGGATCCCCATTTTCGTCTTCCAGCCCTGTATGTGTTTGATCACTATCCGGGGGGAACGGGGCTTTCGGAAGCCCTGCTGGATCATTTGCCGGACCTCTTTGTGGCTATGGCTGAGGTGGTTGCCCGCTGTCCCTGTAAAGAAGGCTGTCCTTCTTGTGTGGGACCCGATGGGTATAAAGAGGGAAGCAGGCAGTTTCTCGCCGCTTTTCAGACCGGTGCTCTCTAAAGGGAACCCCTATGGGTAGTTTAAAAGAGCGCCTGGAGCGGATCCGAAAATACTCAAAGGAGGCCTCCGTATCGCCCCTTCCTGCAGGAGAAACCGCTCTGTCGGAGCCCTCCGTTTTGGAAGGAACTGCCCTGTCGCGGATGCCGGGTACCCCTGCTGATGGGAAAAGCCCCCGGTTGGCTGAATCAGAGAAGGTCTCCCCCTCGGGTGGTGTAAAAGAAAACGAAGAAAAGAAATCGCCGAAGATGTTTCCCCTTCCCTGGGAGCAATGGGAAAGCCTGGTATGGCGCCAGGTGGTGCTCCGGAAGGGAGATGATAATTCCCCTCTGTTGAAAGAATCTCTTAGCCCCTGGCCGGTCCTGCTCTGGCAGAGTTTACCGGGGGTAGCTCTGGAAGGAAGAGGGGGGGAGACCATAGGGATAGGGGATTTTTGCTTTTTTGATCTTGAAACAACGGGGCTTTCCGGCGGGGCCGGAACGGTGATTTTTCTTGCCGCCCTTGGGGATGTCCTCTCTGACGGGAGTCTTCGAATAACCCAGTATCTCCTTGAGGATTTTCCGGGTGAATATGCCTTTTTGGAGGCGGTGCAAGAAGAGTTAGCCCAGCGTCAAAGGGAAGGGAAAATTCTTGTTACCTATAATGGAATGCGCTTTGATCTACCCCTCCTGCGATCCCGGGGAATCATACATCGCCTTGTGTTCCCTGAGTTGCATCATATCGATCTTTTGTATCCTGCCCGCCTTCTCTGGAAACAGCCCCATGGCCCTTGTTCCCTGGTAGCCCTGGAGGAGCGGGTCCTGCAACGGCCCCGGGAAAGCGATATCCCGGGGGAGCTTGCTCCCCTCTATTGGTTCCATTTCCTTAAAACCGGCGATGCATCTGGCCTTGTACGGGTAGCTACCCATAATCAATATGATGTAGAAAGCCTGTACTATCTTTCTTGTCGGGTGGGGTGTATTCTTTCGGATCCCCTGAGGGCCCTCGAAACCGAGGCGGGTGATATAGAAGCCCTGGCTCGTCGATGGTATGGGCGGTATGTAAAGCGAAAACTTTCTTTTTCTCCTGGCGAGGGTCTTTTTGAAGAAAAGGCTCGTTCCGTTCTGGAAAATAAGAATTTGTCCGCTCCTGCGAAGGCTCCCCCCGGCGATGGGGCCACACCTGGCGAGGGAAAGCAGTTTTTTTACCACATGGTACAGAACCTTTCCCGGCGTATAGTGGTCAAGGGGAACTCCCGTTTCCCTTTGTACTGGAGTGCCTTCTTTCTTCGACAGGGAGAGGTAGGGTGGGCCCGAGAAGTGGTGGTGAAGGCGGTGGCAAAGCTGGAAGACCCGCGGTATCGGTACCGTTGTTATCGAGCCTTGGCGATTATCGACGAATGGTATCGGTGGGACTATTCCAGTGCCCTGGAATGGATTACCAGGATGGAAGAACTGGTAGCGACCTTTCCTGCGGCCTTCCCTGTTCCTGCAGGGGAGTACGAAAGGATCCAGCAAGAACTCCTCCAGAGAAAAAAAAGGGTACAGAAAAAGTCGGTAGCGTTATAAACGATTGAAAGATTTTTCTTAATAATATGAATATAAAAGGTTTTGCGGGGACAACTTGTGTGCGGCATCCTTTTTTAAGACCTTGAAAGGGGGGAATGGAGAATCTTGATGAACGTACCTTCGTACATTCTGCTGAAAGGTCAGAGCAGCAGTATTAGAATACGCCGCGCCGATGTGTACTATAATCCAATCAGGTTACACTTCCGGAAGGGATACAAACCGTCCGAGATGGCTCCTGAGAGTGTGATTTAATTATCTTTTCGCTGATACGGGAAACGAGCCTGGTTTGCGCCAGGCTCGTTCTGCACATGATGCGCCTATTTCTTGAAAATCAGCGGTATGAAGTTCTTAAATCCCCGGTACCAAACAGGGAAGTCATGGGTGCCGCCTTCAAAGCGCTCGTATGAAAAGTTTGTACCGAGCTTGACCTTGTCAAATCCCTCGCTCAGGTCTTTTACGCTCTTTTCGTACGCATCCCACTTGATAAGGAAGTCCTGGTCGCCGCATATGGCATAGAGATAGTTGATGTTGTATGATTCAAAGCCCCTTGCCTTGATTTTATTGTTTAGCTCGGCGGCAGGCGGCATGGGGAAGGAGAAAACTCCAAACCAGCTGATCAAGTCCAATGTCTCCCCAATGCCGATGTTTACTGTCTGCATTCCGCCCATCGAGAGTCCGGCAAGAGCTACGTTATCCCGGCCTTCCGCGATATTATAGTTTGCGCGCATGAACGGAATGAGGTCGTTCCTGAGCTCGCCGCCGAAGGCGTTGAACCCTGCGATGTCCGTTCCTGTACCACTTGCGTAGTTCTTGCTCGCCACACCGTTAACGACGACGAGCACAAACTTCTTGACCTCGCCGGAGTGTATGCCCCGGTCCAGGTATCCCTTGATTTTGCCACCGGTCCCTTTGTCTCTGAGCCCCCAGGTATCCTGATTCTGCTGGTACCCGTGCAAGAGGATAAGCAGCGGATACTTTGTGCCCTTGTCAGCCGCGTTATACCCTGCGGGCAGGTATACCCAGGCCGGTTTCTGGTAAATTGTGGTATCGCCACTCACGTAGTCATGCGATGGATAGGTAATACGGACCACTTTTCCCCGGTCGGCTTCCGTAAGACCGTCAGAGGTGGGCGCATCGGGCGGAGTCCCCGGCTTCTTATTGAAGACCACGCTCTTGATGGTAACCTTGAGTTCGTCCTTCTCGTTGTTACCGCGCTGGTACGCGTTAAGCTTTAACGTAAAGCCCATGACATCGTCGTTGTCACAGCTGTTAATGTATCTCTTTACCCAGGCATCATTGATCTTTACGTTCTTCACGATTGTGCCGGACATCCCTTCGCCTTCGTAATCAAAGTACTCGACATCTTCGAAGCCGCTCCAGAAGCCTGTGGCCTCCGGCGTATACAACCTGAAACCGAAACTGGGCTTTTTTGCGCCCGGGGCCCACTTGCCTTCTACAGGAGCGCATTCCACCGTGATATCCACGGAATCATAGTTTGAGATATTGATGACGGATCTATCCGGCTTGATATAGAACACCACACCGCCGCCGGATGCGACCGCGGTTGCAACGTAGCTTACCGAGCCATCTGTATTGAACGTGATGTCTTTTGCCTGGGAGCCGTCGAAAACGGAAGCGGCGTTGAAAACAACTTTGAGCGCATTGCTTGCCGTAGCTTCATTCTTCTTTGGGGTGGATACTGAAGAGCATCCTGCAAAGCAAACACAGGAACACAACAAAAGAATTTTAACCTTTGTCATCTTAACTCCTTTTTTTGAGTGCTATAGAGCGTAACGCCCTACCCTTTTAATCGGGAACCATGAGAATTGTAACACTTTTTTAGATATACAACAAGAATAATATTACAAAAAATTCACCGACATTTTTCAGCTATGAGGGGGCGCATGTGATCTACCTATTGGTGAACGGGGGTCTCAAAATGGGCGTAAAAGGCGGGGACCGGTGTACACCTTTTAGGTCTTGGTATATGGACTAAGTCGTTCGCGGTATTCCCCGATAAGTTGGGTAAGACTTTTTCTGTTTCGGGGGCTGGGGGAAGGGAGTGTCACAAGGGTCAGCGTTTTTTCTAGTCCGGTTCTGTGGTAGCACCGTTGTTGCCGATTCTGGGCCTGAGGGAAGGGGAAATACCCTTCTGCAAGAAGCACCTTATGGATTATCCGGGCCGCATACAGACTGGTAGCGGCCAACGCTATGGTTTCAGGATGCTGAAAAATAGCCGGCAGGTAGGGGCTGATCCGGGGATTACAGAGATCCCCATCGCTACTTCCACCTTCGCTTTGCACTTCTTCATACACATCGCTAATCCCGAGGCGTAACGCCGCAAGCAAGGCCCGCCGCTCTTCTATGGCCTTACGGTTTTGCCAACCCCTGCTTAAGGAAAAAGCGTGATCTCCTGTCTGTTCTTTATACAACTGGACCAGGATAGCCCAGAATCGATTCTGGACGGAACCGTAAAAATAATCCACGTCCCGATCCCGCTGGAGCGTTCCTGCCGCTTCTCGAATGAGAATCGAAGGAAAGGTGCCGATGATCCAGCAGGGCCGTCCCAGTCCTTCCTGGTAAGCCCCTTGCAGATACCGATGAAAAAGGGTAAACATGAAAAACCCCACCATAGCATGGCCTTTTTTATGGGGGAGTGTCCAGAGGGACTGTGGTTACTGGAAAGCGGCGGAATTTTTCTCAGAAACTCCAGAGTCCTGAATGGTTCGCTTGCTATCCCATGGACGGTGGTGATGATGCACCTTAGTTTGTCCGGTTACATCTGGCTGGAAGAGGAGGAGGAAGTATGCACCTAGAGGTTGATGCATCGGGAAGGGCTGGTTTTCCTTCGATACAAGCCGCGGTAGACGCGATTCCTGTGGGAACGAACGAACCCGTGTATATCTCCATAAAAAAAGGGGTGTACCGGGAAAAAATTGTTATTGATAAACCTCAGGTTCATTTAATTGGGGAAAACCCCCAAACGACGATAATTCGTTGGGATGATTATGCCAAAAAAACGTTTCCCGATGGAAGGCCCTATCAGACCTTCAATAGTTATACGATTTTTTTCGGAGGAGACTATTGTTCTGCCCGTCATATCACCTTTGAAAACACCGCCGGTCCCGGGGACCAGGTGGGACAGGCTATTGCCGCCTATGTGGATGGAGACGGATGTTATTTTGAGGATTGTCAGTTTATTGGCTGGCAGGATACGCTTTTTACGGGGCCTTTGCCACTCGCTCCCCTGATTCCGGGAAGCTTTACCGGCCCCCGGGAACATGGGCCGCGGCGGGATACCTCTCAGTATTATAGACAATGTACTATCATGGGGGATATCGATTTTATTTTTGGGTCCGCCCTGGCGGTGTTTGATTCCTGTCGCATTATTTCCCGGTGTCGAAAGGAAACGGTGGGATACATTACCGCTCCCTCAACGCCCCAGGGCCGAAGGGCCGGCTATATTTTTCTTCGCTGCTCCCTTGAAGGAACGGAGAACTTCCCTTCTACCTACTTAGGGAGACCCTGGCGAAACCATGCCCGTTGTGTGTTCCTGGAATGTTCCATGGGGGCCCATATCATGCCCGAGGGGTGGCACAATTGGGATAAAAAGGAAGCTGAAAGGACGGTCGTTTTTGGGGAATATAAAAGTGAAGGCCCCGGTGCCCAGCCGTACCAGCGAGTTCCCTGGTCTTTACAACTGAACTCGTCGGAGGCCTCCTCCTATTACACCATTGCAACGACGGTGCGAACAAAGTGTGCAGGCCCCATCTCCTAAAATAGAGAGGTTTGAAGGTCTGTGTTTTCTAGGGGGAAATATGCGGCGGGGAAGAGCAATCAACCCTGAAGTGGGCGGTAAGAATGCTCTGAAGAGAGGACGAGACAGAAACAAATATATCTACGGCGGGACGGAGACAGCTGGATGAACGATAGGGCGTTTGGACAACTGTTCAATGGGACCATGAAGATACTGGTACGGAAAGAATTGATGGAACTCCGGTATGGGGTTAAAGCGATATGGGAAAGCCTGGACCAAAAGTTTAAAAATCAGGTTGATGGCGGACTCTCAACGTTTGAGAAGGTCTTTGCTGACTATATGGAGTATGACGAGGTGGTGAAGGCAGGCAATCCCGCAAAGTGGCTACATCAGAACATAGTACAAGGAACGATCAACGGAAGAACGATGTATATGCACCGCCGGTTTGTAGAAGAGAAGGACCAGGACGGTAAATCGATTGCTGACCGGATAGGAGAAATAATGTTCAAAGAAGGGGTACAGTGGGCGGATAGAGACGGCATACTGTGTATCCGCACGGCAACAAATTCCGACCGACTCAGCGACCATGGGCTGGGACTTGCTATTGATATTGCCAGTATAATCAATGACTATCTGAGCTTGACCGACGATCCGAACATGCTGTTATTAGTGAAAGGTCTTACGGGGAAAGATCTGAGGGTTCGACGCGCATACTCCGATGCGATGGATGCTTATGATTTTTGGAAACCGATCAGCGACCAGGTGGCGGCCCTGAGCACGACCAATGCGAACTGGCGGGTTGACACTGCGGACCGATACAAGGCCCTGTCTGAGATAAGCCCGCTACTGAACGGCGGTAAGAGCCTCAACGAGGAGCAGTACCAGGTTCTGGAACGGTATGACTATGCGGAGAAGGACAATGACGGCAACTACACGCTAAAACCCGGCGCTGCTGCAGCGGTGACCAGCTACCTGAAGGACAACCAGGCACTGTATGAGTTGATTAAATATACCCGTACTGATGAAGGTAAGATTCAAGGCACCGCAGCGTGGGATGCACTAACAAAGAAAAACTATTATCAGAAAGGCTTTGTTAACATGAGCCGAGAGTTTGTACGCTTTATGACTCAGGTTTTGGGCATGGAATGGGGCGGTACGTACGGTCGGGCTGTCGATGCGATGCATTTTAGTTATAAACTTGAAAAATGGAGGTGGTAACGATGAGGCAGGTTGTAACGGCAGTGATACTAATACTCGTTATTTTATCAGGCTGCGGAAAGGAAAAGATGCCTCCGGTTGCCAGTGAAGGGCCCCCCAGAACGAGAACGAGGAAGTGAAACCTCCAGAGAAAAAGAAGGTATTGCCGGTTTCAAACATCGCGGAACTGGGAGAACGGCAGGAAGCAAAACTCATACCATATTTAAATAAAGTATATTATGCGGGAGGCTATAATAATTCTGATACTAGCGAACGTAATTTTAATGACATCTGGGTTACAGAAGATTTTATTAATTGGTTTAAGTTGACAGACGAAGCATCAATACCATACGGATATTACAAAAGAAGTGCGATAGTAGATGAAAAAATAATAATATTTCACAGTGGAAATTGGAAAGAAGGAGATTCGTTTGTGAGTATAACAAAAGATGGTATGCTTATTAAGGAGTATTACCCTGCATTTAAAGATATAATAAAGGCGGATATAGACCAGTATTACTTCGATAACTTCGATCATCGCCTCTACTACAACCCCTATCTGCGCTGGATAGATAATGAATTGTATCTGCTGGATTGTTACTATGGGCTGTTCAAGGCAGTCGACGGGAAGTTTGAAAATATTTACCGTTCCCGAGATGTGTTTGACATACGACAGGCTTCAAACTACCAGGAGCATAATGGGAAACTTTTTCTTATTGCCGGTGGTGTCTCAGAACGACCTAATGCTAACTACGACGGATACTGCAATGATGTATGGGTAAACGAAGATATCCTAAAGCCCGAAGCCTGGAAACAGATTGGCAAAATACGGCTGTCAGTTATCGCTCAGTATGGCGAAGAACAGGTACGAGAGTTAGACGGATACCGGCGAGATATATACGACACCTTTCCTGCCCGTGAATATGCGGTAACCGTATCGTTCAAGGGAAAGATGTACATCATGGGCGGCCGGCGAAAAATGGTGGATCTCTCGGATGGTAAGGAAAAGTATTACTGGTATAAGGATGTTTGGTGCTCTGAAGACGGTATCAGCTGGGAACAGATTGTAGGTCCTGAATATGACGAGAACTTCGTACCGCCTGGCTGGAAATTGATCGAGCTTTATGGTGATTAGGAATTCTGGGAAAATACCCTGCCCCTGTTGTGCGCCAATACCCGTCGCCCCGGCACTCCTCAGGGGTGCCTGCGTCCCTTGGAAAGCCTCAGGTCTCCTGGGGCCCAGTCCCAGTCCCCAGCTAAACTATAGTTCTTCAATCTCCTCCCGGGAAAGGCCGGTAACTCTCATGATAATGTCTATCG
>ERZ795045.58-NODE-58-length-141582-cov-67.433380_pt1 | contig 141582 bp, 127 predicted proteins | sample MGYA00375129_ERZ795045 | MGnify/ENA primary metagenome ERZ795045 (study PRJEB30174, sample SAMN05720166) | activated sludge metagenome | isolation source: anaerobic digester from wastewater treatment plant | place: Japan | collected 2015-05-15 ...
CGTCTATTTCCCCTCCCCCGACGGGACCCTGCGGCGCATCCCGCCCCTGCGCCTCCCCGCCCACGAGACGGCCTTCGCCACGACCGTCCACAAGAGCCAGGGCTCGGAATGCGACGAGGTCCTCTTCATCATGCCCGACCGCGACGTCCCGATCCTCACGCGGGAGCTGGTCTACACGGCCGTCACGCGGGCGAGGGAAAAATGTCACATCTGGGGTCGCGAAGAGGTGTTCCAAAGGGCCCTCGGGCGGCGGATCGACCGGTCTTCGGGCCTGAGGGAGGCCCTGTGGGGTCGGACGGATTCTTCACTTTGATACAAAAAATCGTTTGACCTTTGTTTTTTTTCTGCTATGGAAGAGAAAAAACAACAAAAACAGGGGGAAGGGCGATGGAAAAATTTCAATCACGCATAAGATTCAATCCGTCCACGGGGGAGATCGAGATCGAGGGCTCGGAAGAGTTCGTTAATTCCTACTTTTCCAAGGTATTGACCCTCTTCGAGGAGGCGGCGGCCGCGGAGGAGGAAGAGGAAGAGAAAAGGCCGGCCCCGGAGAAAAGGAGGAGGGGTCGCGCAAGAAGGGAACGCCCGGCCCGGGAAGGGGAGCCCGTCATCAGGAGCGAGGCCGTCCAGAGGGTGATCTCCCTCATCCAGGAGAGTCCCGACGGGGTGACGACGAAGTCCCTCGTGGAGATGACGGGTCTCGCGGAGCGCCAGGTCAGGACCATCGTCTACAGGGCGGAGAAGAGGGGCCTCATCAAGAAGGCGAGAAGGGGCCTGTACCGCCCGGCCTGAGCCCCGGGGCCCCATGGAAGACGGCTCTTACGGCCGGTACGTCACCGTCGGCGGCAGGCGCCTCCATCTCCGTCAGTGGGGAGAGCCGGGCCGGGCGACGGTCTTCCTCCTCCACGGTATCGGCGACGATTCCCACGTCTGGGACCTCTTCGCCGGCGCCGCCGCGGGCCTCTTCCACCTCGTCGCCCTCGACCAGCGGGGGCACGGCCTGAGCGACTGGGCCGTTCCCCCCGCCTACACCTGCCGGGACTACGTCTCCGACCTGGAGGGGGTCATCGAACAGACCGTCCCGGGGAGGGTCATCCTCGTCGGCCACTCCATGGGGGCCCTCCACGCCCTCGACTACGCCGCCCACCACCCCGAGAGGGCGGCGGCCGTCGTCCACGCCGATATCGAGGCGACCCCGCCCGAGTGGAACAAGCGCTACCTCACCAACCTCTACGAAAACCTGCCCCGCCTGTACGACGACCCGGAGGACTACGTCGCCTGGATGCGCAAGAACAGCCCCCACGCCGAGGAGGGCCTCCTGAGGCGCCTCGCCGCCCACGCCCTGACACGGTCAGAGGACGGGCGGTGGCGCCTGCGCTACGACCCGGAGGTCCTTCGTCATTTCGACCGCTACGACCTGAAGGCCTGCCTCGGGGAGATCGCCTGTCCCGTCCTCATCGTCCGGGGGCGGGAGAGCAAGGTCCTGTCCCTGGAAAAGGCCGAGGAGATGCGCCGCGGCCTCCGCCGGGCCCGGGTGGTGGAGATCCCCGACGCCGCCCACCCCGTCCACACGGACAACCCCCAAGGGTTCGCGGGGGCCGTGATGACTTTCATCACCTCCCTGCCGGACCTCGGCGGCCCCTCTTAGAGATCCTCCCGAAGTCGTACTCGAAGTGCTGGTAGTCCACGGGATCGGCCCAGTCGCCCCCCCAGGCGAAGCCCAGGGCCTTGAAGCGCTCCACCACGGGGTGGCCCGGCCACAGCATGCCCTCCCTCCTCTCCCCCCGGTCGAGGAAGGGGACGCCGTCGGGGGGCAGGACGAGGCGGCGCCGGGAGGGGGAGAGGCCCGACGGCGCCTTCGGAGGGGAACCTCCCCCCCCGTCGGGACGGACGTCGAGGGCCTTGAGGTAGGGGTTCTCCCGGGGGTTGATATCCACGGCGACGCCGTAGCTGTGCCTGGAGAAGACCCCCCTGCGGCCCGTCACGGCCCGGCAGTTGAAGGCGGAGGTGTTGTCGGCCGCCATGGAGGCCTCGTCGCTGCCCCCGAAGGTCTCGATGAGCTCCATCCTCCTGACGGGGAAACGGGTCTCGTACATCACCCCGAGGACGTCGAGGAAGAAGGCCGCCAGGGCGCGATGGACCACGAGCTCGCCGTAACGGTCCCGGCCGTCCCAACCCCGGTGGCGGGTCACGATGTAGGCGAGGTCCGAGAGGGGAACGGGGCAGGAGGGACGCCAGGTCCCTCTTTCGACCATGGCCGCCTCGACGTCCCGGGGCAGGGAGGCCGCCACGGCGAAGAAGCCGGCGGGGGAACGCAGCTCCGCCAGCTTCCGGTCCGACTTCTCCAGGCGCGCCGCCAGGGCCGGCGGGACGTCGGGGGGGAGTCCCGCGGCCGGCCCCCCCAGGGCCGCCGTCAGGTCCGCCGGCGAACCGATGGCGACGCGGGGGGCCTTTTCCGGGTCGAGCCAGGCGATGACCTTCTTCAGGTCACAGGCGGCGAGGGCGATACACCCCGACGTGGGCACGCCCTCCCCCTCCCAAACGTGGAGAAAGATGGCGCTCCCGCATCCCTTGACGACGGGGTCGGTGTTGTACTCCACCACCAGGACGTGGCGGTAGAGACCGTCGGGCCGGAGCATCTCCTCCCAGGAAGAGCAGTCGGCCTCCCGGCGCCTCACCGGGCGGTTGTATTGGGGGGAGTGGGGATCGTCCACCCAGATGAGATCACGCCGCACGGGGCGATAGGCCAGGCGGGTGTCGAGGCGCCCCTCGTACCCGAAGACCCGCCGGAGGGGATAGACCCCCGAGGGCGTCCGGCCGTCCCCCTCCCGCTTCGCCCAGGCGGGGGCGATCCCGTTTCGTCCCAGGTTCACCGGCAGGGGCCCGAAGGCGATCTCCCACCCCTGTCCCCGGCGTTCCAGGGCCCAGAGGCGTCCCCGGGTCCCGTCCCCCCCGTCCGCCCCAACGTAGAGGAGTTGGCGGCAGTCCCGGCAGGACCCCGCCACGGCGGCCAGGACGGGCCCCAACTCCCCCGCCGCCCCGGCGACGCCGGCGGCCCATACCGCCGCCCACAGGAGGACAAAAGGGATCAAGGGCCCTCCTTCCCGGCGGCCCCGTTGATGGCGTCGATCTGGTCGTTGAGGGTCCAGAAGTCGTAGATGTACCCCAGGCCGAGGAGGCCGGCGGTGCATAGGTAGAGGATGCCGGTGAGCCATTTGCCCATGTAGAAACGGTGGATCCCCAAGGGGCCGAGGAAGGTCAGGAGGATCCAGGCGACGTTGTAGCTGAGGGGGCCCGGGTGGAAACGCCGGTCGGCCTGGCGGGCCATGGAGGGGATGAGGAAGAGATCGAGGAGCCAACCGACGCCGAGGAGACCCAGGGTGAAGAAATAGATCGTCCCGGAGACGGGCTTGCCGTAGTAGAACCGCTCCGACCCGGTGAAACCGAATATCCACAGGATGTATCCCATCAGGACGCTGTGGGTCTCTCTGCCTTCGGCCATCTAACACCTCCCCGATCGATCTCCGTCGTCTTTTAACACAGGGGGGCCCAAGAAGGCCCTTGATTTTTTTCTCTGCGTAACGTAGCGTTCTTACGGAGAGAAATTCCTTCGAGGGACAGAGATGTTCGTCAGGACCATCACCCCCCGCGTCTCCGAGACCAACCTCACGGGCCACGTGGGCCACAGCGCCGTCCCCGTCTGGCTGGAGGAGGGCTACGCGGAGATCCTGCGCCTCTTCAGCGAAAACCCCGCCGAGCCCGCCCTGATCATGGTCAACATAAACATCGACTACCTCCGGGAGATCTTCTTCGGCCGGGACGTCCGGATCGAGACGGGGGTCAAGAAGGTGGGCCGGACCAGCCTCGTCCTCGGCCAGGAGCTTTTCCAGGAAGGGGCCCTGTGCGTCCGGAGCGAGACGACCTTCGTCCACTTCGACTACAAACGGCGCCGCCCCCTCCCCATCCCCCCCGCCATACGACCGATCCTCGAGGGGCACCTGACACCGCGGGAAGAGACCTGACACCCCCAACCCGACGGGGACGGACCGCCGCCCCACGGGGAAACCGCCACTCATACCATACTGATATTTATTTCCGGCCTTAGGACACCGAGGGATCGGCGAGAAGGAAAATTATGCGCGTAGCATAAGGTTTAAGTCCATGATATCATTGAGCGAAAACCTACGCTTAGGCAGCGATTGAGGAATTTGTAACCGAATGATATTATTGAGAATTATCAAAAGAGCGGGCCGCAAGGCCCGAGAGGGCCAAAAGGCCGGTTTATCTTAGATATGTATGATATTTTTCCCGTCGGGACGGTCAGGCAACGCCGATCTCGGCCCTGACGACGTCGGCGATACGGCGGCAGTACCTCTCCGTGGCCTCGTCCGTCGGCCCTTCCACCATGACCCGGCACATGTCCTGGGTGCCCGAGTAGCGGACGAGGACGCGTCCCTCGTCGCCCAGTTCCGCCTCCGCCTGCCTGATGGCCTCCATGACCCGGGGTAGCGTTGCGAGGTCCGGCTTTTCCCTCACGTCGACGTTGATCAACCGCTGGGGGAAGATCTCCATCATCGCCGCCAGCTCGGACAGGGGCTTGCCCTCCTTCACCATGGCCGCCACGAGCTGGAGGGCGGCGATGATCCCGTCCCCCGTCGTGTGGTGCTCCAGGAAGATCAGGTGCCCCGCCTCCTCCCCCCCGAGGACGGAACCCAGCCTCAGCATGTCCTCGAGGACGTAGCGGTCCCCCACCTTGGTCATGTGGTGACGGAAGCCGTACCTCCTGCAGGCCGCCTTCAGACCGAGATTGCTCATGACGGTGCTGACGATGAGATCGTTCTTCAGCCTCCCCTCCTTCTTCAGGACGTAACCGCAGATGACGAGGATCTGATCGCCCCTCACCTCCCGCCCCTTCTCGTCGACGGCGATGAGGCGGTCCCCGTCGCCGTCGAAGGCCAGGCCGACGGCCGCGCCCGTCTCCACGACCTTCCGCCTGAGGAGCTCCGTGTGCTGGGAGCCGCACCGGTCGTTGATGTTGACGCCGTTGGGCGTCTTGTGGATCACCTCGACCTCCGCCCCCAGTTCCGCGAAGGTCTCGGGGGCCACACGGTAGGCGGCGCCGTTGGCCGTGTCCAGGACGATCTTCATCCCCTCCATGGAGAGGTGGCGGGGGAAGGTGTTCTTGAGAAAGACGATGTAGCGGCCGTTGACGCCCTCGAGACGGAAGGCCCGGCCGATGTCGGCGCCCAGGGGCAAAAGGTCGGCGAAACGGTCGTTGAGGATCAGGTCCTCGATGACCTCCTCCTGGTCGTCCCTCAGCTTGAAACCGTCCCCCCCGAAGATCTTGATCCCGTTGTCCTGGAAGGGGTTGTGGGAGGCCGAGATGACGACGCCCGCGTCGGCCCGCATGCTGTTGGCGATGTAGGCGATGCCCGGCGTGGGCATCACCCCGACGAGGTAAGAGTTACCCCCCATGGAGGTGACGCCCGCCTCGAGGGCGCTCTCCAGCATGTAGCCCGACAGGCGGGTGTCCTTGCCGATGATGACGACGGGCCGATGCCCCCCCTTCCTGAAGAGGTGGGTGATGGCCCTCCCGACGCCGAAGGCGATCTCCGGGATCATGGGATAGCGGTTCGCCTCCCCGCGGATCCCGTCCGTTCCGAATAGCTTGCCCATGGTACGTCCTTTGTGTTTGCGCCTTTTTACCCCGCCGACTCACCTCTCGCCCGACGGTGGCAGATCGCCGAACAGGCCGAGGTCCGGCATCCCCGCCGCCACCCGGCGGCAGAAGGCCGTGACGACGGCCCCCAGCCAGGCCGTCCCCCGGGACGACACGGCGGGGGGGAGAGACCGGATGGTGGCGAGGTAATCCCCCTTGCCCCCCCCGATCGACCGCTCCAGCCCGCCGAGGAAGGCCTCCCGAAGGGGCTCGACGGCCCTGAGGACCTCCGGGGCCCCCTCGGTGAAGAGACGGTTGATGAAACCCTGTCCCTCCCGGAAGACCCGCCTCGGGCCCTCGCCGGCACCCTGGGCCGCCTTGTCGGCCATGGCGGCGAGCCTCTTGAGGCGTTCCTCCTTCGCCGCGGCCAGCAGCTCGACCACCCCCTCGTAGATGAGGTCCCCGAAGGTCAGGGCGGCGAAGAAGGGGCGGCGGACATGGGCGTACCACTCGGCGAGGGCCGCCAGATTGGCGAGATAGACGATGTTGTTCTCCACGATCCGCCGGAAGGAGGGGTAGGAGGCGGGCCGATACTCCCTCACCCGGGAGGCGGGCGGGGCCTCGTAGATCAGTTGCCCGTCCTCTGGATAGTCGCGGCGGATGATCGATCCCGCCGCCACGACATTGCCGAAGCCCAGACGCACGGGGCCCACCATGCCCCCCTGACCCCCGAGGAAGACGGGGGGCCGGTTGAGCATCACCCCCCGGGGGACGTCGCCGACGAGGGACGGGGTGGCCTTGTCGGCGTCGGGGGTGAAGTTGAAATGGATGTAGGAGCTCCCCACCTCGCTGTGGTCCCGGCGGCTCGTGCCGCCGGCGACGAGGCAGTCGCAGAGGTTGACGAGGCTCCCCAGGGTGACGAAGGGAAAGAGGATCGTCTGTTTCAGGCCGACGCAGTGGGCGCCCCCCGCCTCCTCCTCCAGGAGGCACCCCTCCCGGACGTGGGCCCCCATGCCCAGAGAGGCCTTCGCCAAGAAGACGGAGCGCCTGAAGAACCCCCCCTTGAGCTCCACGCCGGGGCCGAGGCGGCAGTCCTCGACGGTGACGGGGCCCTCGTGGCCGAGGCGGCAGTCCTCGGCGATGACCGTCCCGGCGCCGTAGATGCGACAGCCCGGGTAGAGGACCACCCCGGGGGCGATGCGCCCCGTGTCGACCTCCTCGCCGATGTCGAGGCTCAGGGGATGGGGGCAGACGACGCCCGCGGCGACGAGAGCCCGGATCTTCTCCAGGGACCTGGGCGTCAGTTCCCTCTCCATGGATCTCCTTCCATACCCAAGGCCGCCCGCCGGCGGCGGCAGAAAAAAGGGGCCCGGAACTCTATCTTCCGTGGCCCCCGGAACTTCCTGGTGGAGCTGGGGGGAGTCGAACCCCCGACCTCTTGAATGCCATTCAAGCGCTCTCCCAACTGAGCTACAACCCCGCAAGTCGCGCCGACGCGATTCGAGATGGGGCTAACACAGGCCCGGAAATCTTGTCAACCTGTTTTTTTCCGATCCCTACCCGCCGCGACGGTCCTTTCGTACTCCCCGACGAGGTATGCCCGCGGGACACCGGTGTCGATGAAGTCCCACGGCAGGACCTCCCCCGGGTCCTTCGGCCGGTAGACGAAGAAATCGGGGGAGACGGCGGCCTCCCGGAAGGCCCGCGGCCAGCTCCCCGTGCGGACGTAGTGGAGGATGATCCCCCCCACCCGCCGGTCCCCGAGGGAGAAGAGGGCCTGTAGATAGGCCTCCCGGGGCGAGGAGCAGCGGAGGGCGAAGACGGCCTCCCGGCGGAGGTCCGAGGAGAGGGCCCTGATCCGCCGCCGGGTCTCGCCGGCGTCGGCGAGGGGGTACCACTGGAGGGGCGTCCCCGCCTTCGGGACGAAGGGGTTGACGGAGAGGGTGATCCGGCGGAAGCGCCGCCCCCCCGCCGTGACCCCGGCGATCCTCCGGGCGAGGTCCGCGATGGCCGCCGCGTCCCCGTCCCCCTCCGTGGGCAGGCCGATGAGGAAGTACAGGCGCAGGTTCACGATGCCGTGCCTCAGGAGCATGGCCGCCGCCGCCATGATCCCCTCGTCGTCGATCCCCTTGCGGATCAGGTCCCGCAGTTCCTGGGATCCCGCCTCGGGGGCCAGGGCGGGGGTCTCGATCCCCCCCCGGGCCAAAAGACCCACCAACTCCTCCCGGAGGGCGTCCACCCGCAGGGAACCCACGGCGAGGCGCCCCCCCCGCTCCAAGACGAAACGCCCCATCCTCTCCAGGTGGGGATGGTCGGAGACGGCCGTCCCGACTAGACCGATCCGGCCCCGGGCGGCGAGGCCCCGCTCCAGGGACGCCCGCACACTGTCCCACCCCCGGAACCGGGGCGGCCGGTAATGATAGCCGGCGGCGCAGAACCGGCATCCCCGGCCGCAACCCCGGCTCACCTCCGTCAGGTACATGCCGGAGAGGGCGGCGTCCCGGGGCAGGATCGTCTGCTCCGCCGGCGCCGCGTCGAGATCCTCAAGAAAAGGCCGTTTTATCTTCCGCGGGAGATCCGGCTTCAGGGGTTCGAAGGACGCCAGGCGGCCGTCGGGGCCGTAGGAAGGGTTGTAGAGGGAGGGCACATAGACGCCCCGGACGTGGCGCTGGAGGTCTTCGAGGAGCTCCCCCTTGGTCATACCCGCGCGCCTCGCCTCGAGATAGCGGGCGATGAAGGCGGGGAGCGAGGCCTCGGCCTCGCCGATGAGAAACAGATCCACGAAATCGCTCAGGGGCTCGGGGTTCATGGTGGCGGCGATACCGCCCGCCATGACGAGGGGATCCTCCTCCCGCCGCTCCTCCCTCAGGGGGGGGATGCGGGAGCCCAGCAGCATGGAGACCAGGCGGGGATAATCGTTTTCGAAGGAGACGGAAAAGGCGACGACGGCGAAGGACCGCAGGGGGCTTTGGGACTCGACGCTCAAGATGGGGAGGGATCCCGGGGGGGAAGGGCCTCCCTCCCCGGGATCGGGATAAAAGGCCCGTTCACAGGCCACGGTGGGGAAGTCGTTGAAGATCCGGTAGACCGCCAGGAAACCGAGGTTGTTCATCCCCGTCTCGTAGCGGTTGGGGTAGGCGAGGCAGACCCGGGTGAGGTTTCTGCCCTCCTTCCTCACCCCGCCCTCTTCCTCCCTCAGGAGGCCTTCCCTCCTGCCGCCCCTTCCCCGGCCGGGGTTCGTCAATCGGCCTGTCTCCTCGCGATGGCGGGTTTCTCCAGGTCCAGTTCGTCGTAGTCGTCGGCGGAGAAATTCGTCACGGCGCGTCCCGGGGCCTTGCGCTCGCTGTTCCTCAGGAAGGGCGGAACGGAGAGGTCGTCCCGCCGCGCGCCGACGGCCTGGACCTTGCCGAGGCCCTCCCGCCTGCGCCCCAGTTCCTCGAAGCCCGTGGCGATGACCGTGACCCTCACCTCCTCGCCCATCGTCTCGTCGATGACCATGCCGAAGATGATGTTCGCGTCCTCGTGGGCCTCCTTCTGGATCATGGAGGAGGCCTCGTTCACCTCGTAGAGGCTCAGGTCGGGGCCGCCGGTGATGTTGAGGAGGAGCCCCTGGGCCCCCTGGATGCTGTTGTCCTCCAGGAGGGGGGAGGAGATGGCCCGCTGGGCCGCCTCGACGGCCCGGTTTTCCCCCGACGCCGTGCCGATGCCCATGAGGGCCAGACCCATGTTGGCCATGACGGTCTTCACGTCGGCGAAATCGAGATTGATGAGACCATGGACGTTGATGAGGTCCGAGATCCCCTTGACGGCATGGTAGAGGATCTCGTCGGCCTTCTTGAAGGCCTCAGGCACCGTGAGGTTCCGGCCCCCGAGACTGAGGAGGCGCTGGTTGGGGACGACGATGAGGCTGTCCACCATGCCCCGCAGCTCCCCCACCCCCTCCTCGGCCTGCCTGATGCGCCTCCGGCCCTCGAAGAGGAAGGGCTTGGTGACGACGGCGACGGTGAGGGCCCCCAGTTCCCGACAGATCTCCGCCACCACGGGCGCCCCGCCCGTCCCCGTCCCCCCGCCGAGACCGGCGGTGATGAAGACCATGTCCGCCCCCTCCAGGTGCTGGTAGAGGAGGTCCTTGGTCTCCATGGCGGCCTTCCTCCCCACCTCGGGGATGGCACCCGCCCCCAGACCCCGCGTGATCTCGGCGCCCAGCTGGATCTTCGTGGGCGCGGCGGAGGCCCTGAGGGCCTGGGTGTCCGTGTTGGCGCTGAGAAACTCCACCCCCCTCAGGTCGTAGGAGATCATGGTGTTCACCGCGTTGCCCCCGCCGCCGCCGATGCCGATCACCTTGATCCTCGCCGAGGTCGCCGTCGCCGCTTCCGTCAACTCAAACATGCCTTATCCCTCCCCATCAAAAAAATTCCAAAAACCAGTTTTTTAGATCCGTCCACGCCCGCGAGAGGAAACCGCCGCCGCGGGGGTTGAAGGCGAAATTTCTGGCCCCGTAGAGGACCAGGCCCACCCCCGTGGCGTAGGAGGGGTCGTTGACGACGTCCGTCAACCCCCCGACGCCGACGGGCGTCCCGATGCGGACGGGCATGTTGAAGATCTGTTCCGCCATCTCGCAGACCCCCGGCGTCATGGCCGTGCCGCCCGTCAGGACGACCCCCGCCGTCAGGGAATCCTCCAGGCCCGATTTCGCGATCTCCTGAAGGGCGAAGCCGAGGATCTCCTCCATCCGGGATTCCATGATCCTCACCAGGATCTGGCGCGACACCTCCCTGGGTTCCCGCCCACCCACGCTGGGGACCTCGATGACGTCGTCCTTGGGGATGAGGGGCATATGGACGCAGCCGAAGTGGATCTTGATCCTCTCCGCCTCCGCCGGCGGCGTCCTCAGGATCTGGGAGATGTCGCTCGTCAGGTACTGGCCCCCCACGGGGATGACGACGGTGCGCCGGACACTCCCCTCGGCGAAGACGGCCACGTCCGTCGTCCCGCCGCCGATGTCCACGAGGGCCACGCCCAGCTCCTTCTCGTCGGCGCCGAGGACGGCCTCCGCCGCGCCGAGCTGGCCGAGGACGACCTCGTCGACATCCAGGCCGACGCGGTTCACCGACTTGACGACGTTCTGGATCCGCGTGGTGACCCCCGTGACGATGTGCACCTTGGCCTCGAGGCGCACCCCCGCCATCCCCACGGGGTCCCGGATCCCGTCCTGCTGATCGACGACGAAGCTCTGGGGGAGGGTGTGGAGGATCTCGCTGTCCTTCGACAGGGGGATGGCCCGGGAGGCCTCGACGGCCCTCTGGACGTCGTCCTCGCTCACCTCCCGCCCCTTGACGGCCACGATCCCGAGGCTGTCCTGGCTCCTGATGTGATTCCCCCCCACGCCGACGCACACGGAACGGATGTCGCAGCCCGACATCTTCCGGGCCTCCTCGACGGCGCCCCTGATGGCCTCGACGGTGCTGTCGATGTTGACCACCACCCCCTTGAGGATACCCTCGGAAGGCTGGGTACCGACACCGACGATGTCGATCCCCTGTTCCTTCACCTCCCCCACGATGACGCAGGTCTTGGTGGTCCCCAGATCCAAACCCACGACGATGTTGGCCTTCTTGCCCATCTGCCCCGTCAGCACCCCTTCCCTTTCATGTCTTGTAACGCGCCCTCTCGTCCGACCCCGCCGGCGGCGTCGTGATATCCCGCCTCTGGACCGTGATCTTCCCCGGTTCGCTCAGGTCGATGAGGAGGAAACCGGTCCGCAGGTTTCTCCTCGTGAGATCGGCCAGGACCGTGGGCAGTTCCCTGAGCTTGACCTCGAAATCGTCGAGGCCCACCTGGAGTCCGTAGCCCCGGTTGGTAAAGATGAGGAAACCCTGCCTCGGGTCGGCATGGATCTCCGAGACGCTGGCGATATCGGGGAACGTCCCCTGCCGGGAGAGGACCCCCAGGAGGGAGAGGGTCTTTTTCATCAGGGCCTCCCTCTCGGGTCCTTCCCCGGCCAATCCCGTCAGGACGGGGAGGTCCCGGTTGTCCCTTCCCTCCAACCTCTTGAAGGCCGTCCCCTCCTCGTCGAGGAGGTACAACTCCTCCCCCCTCTTGAAGAGGGCCACGGGTCTGCGCTCCCGGATCTCTACGACGAGGCGGTCGGGGTATTCGCGGCCCACATAGGCCTCCCGGACCCAGGGATTCCTCTTTACCCGCGCCGCCGTCTCCGTCAAATCCACGGCCAGGAGGTTGACGCCCCTGGGTACCCCCGCCAGGGCGAGGACGTCCCTCTCTTGCAGTTCCTGGCACCCCCGGGCGACGACCTCCCTCACCGCCAAGAAGGGGAGGCTCATGAGATGGGCGTAGCAGTAGATCCAAAGGGAGGCGGCCCCCGCCACGGCCAGGAGGGACAAGAGGGCGAAGGCGGCGTCCCTCGCCAGGGCCCCGGAGTTCCTCCGGAGACGGTAACGGGCCGGGGGCACGGCGTAGGGTCTCTTCCTCCTTATGGGAAACAGTCTCCTCATCCCTCTTCCCCTATGACCTCCACCTCCGCCTCGAGGACGATCCCCGTGACCGCCTCCACCCTTTCCCTGACGATCTCCATCAGGGCCAGGACGTCCGCCGCCCTGGCACCCCCTCTGTTGACGATGAAATTGCCGTGTTTCTCCGAGACCCGGGCACCCCCCACCTCCAGTCCCTTGAGGCCCGCCTCCTCGATGAGACGCCCCGCCGCCGCGCCGGGGGGGTTTTTGAAGATCGAACCGGCGCTCCCCCAACCCGCGGGGTGCCTCTCGCGCCTCATGGTCATGATCTCCTCCACCCGGGACCGGATCCGGGACCGCTCGCCCCTCTTCAGGGAAAAGACACCGGCGACGATGACGTCCCCCTCGGCGAGGAAAAGGCGGCGGTAGGCGAATTTCAACTCCTCCCTAGGCACGTGATCCACCTCGCCCCCGAATCTCAGGAGGGAGACGGAGGCCACGATGTCCTTCATCTCCCGACCGAAGGCGCCGGCGTTCATCCTCAGGGCCCCGCCGACGCTGCCCGGGATGCCCGCGAGGAATTCCAGGCCCGCCGCGCCCTCCTCCATCCCCACGGCGACGAGGGAGGAAAGGGGGACCCCCGCCTCGGCGGTGAGGGCAAGGCCGTCCTCCCCCTCCCCCGCCACGTGGAGGCGCCGCAACCCCTTGAGGCACAGGACGACCCCCCGGTAGCCGCCGTCGCGGACGATGAGATTCGTCAAGTTCCCCACGGGGATGAAGGGCACGCCCTCCGCCTTGAGGAAGGCGACGACCCTGGCCGCCTCGGCGACGGTCTCGGGGAAGACCAGGGCGTCCGCCGCCCCTCCCACGCCCATGGAGGTGTATTCCGAAAGGGGGGCCGCAAAGAGGACCCTCTCGCCCGCCAAGGCCCGCAATCCTTCGCGGATCCCTTCTTCCATCAGTTACCCTTCCCCCGGTACCTCTCGAGGAAGGCCTCACCCACCTTCCAGACCGAACCCGCCCCCTGGGTGACGATCACGTCCCCCGGCCGGGCGACGGCCATGAGGCGTTCGACCACCTCTTCCATGTCCTTGACATAGACGACCTCCCCGCCCTTTCGAGCCATGGCCCGGGCGAGGGCCTCGCCGGAGACGCCCTCGATGGGCTCCTCGCTGGCGGCGTAGATCTCCGTGACGATCAGGACATCGGCGGCGGGAAAGGCCGTGGTGAACTCGTCGAAGAGGGCCTTGGTACGGGTGTAGCGGTGGGGCTGGAAGACGACGATCAGCCGCCCGTCCCACAGCTGCCGGGCCGCCGCCAGGGTCTCTCTGATCTCCGTGGGGTGATGGCCGTAATCGTCCACGACGGTCACGCCGCCGACCTCCCCCTTGGTCTCGAGGCGCCTGTGGACGCCGGAAAACCGCCCGATCCCCTCCCTGACGGCGTCAAAATCCATGTCGATCTCCATGGCCACGGCGACGGCCGCCATGGCGTTGGCGACGTTGCAGGCCCCGGGCACGTTGAGGACCACCTCCCCCAGGTCCTCGCCCCGCCTCAGGACGTGGAAGGACGAAGACCTCCCCCTGAGCCTCACCCCCGACGCCCGGTAGTCGGCCTCGCGATCGACGGCGTAGGTTATGACCCGCCGCTTGACCTCGGGCAGGATCTCACGGACGTGGGGGTCGTCGACGCAGGCCACGGTGCAACCGTAGAAGGGCACGATATTGGCGAACTTGAGGAAGGCCTCCTTGATCTCGTCGATGTCGCGGTAATGGTCCAGGTGCTCCCGGTCGATGTTGGTGATGACGGCCATGGTGGGCCCGAGCTTCAGGAAGGAGCCGTCGCTCTCGTCCGCCTCGGCGACGATGATCTCCCCGTCCCCCATCTTGGCGTTGCTCCCGATGCTCCCCAGCTTGCCGCCGATGACCATGGTGGGGTCCAGCCCCCCCGCCGCCAGGACGGTGGCGATCATGGAGGTCGTCGTCGTCTTGCCGTGACTGCCCGAGACGGCGATGGAGAACTTCATCTTGAGGAGTTCCGCCAGCATCTCCGCCCTGGGGATGACGGGTATCCCCCTCCGGTGGGCCTCCAGGACCTCCGGATTGTCCTTGCGGACGGCCGTCGAGGTCACCACGACGTCGGCCCGGCCCACCTGCTCGGCCCGGTGGCCGTGGTAAACCACGGCCCCGAGGTCGCGGAGGCGTTGGGTGATGTCCGTGACGCCGAGATCCGAGCCCGTGACCTTGTAACCCAGATTCAGGAGGACCTCGGCGATGCCGCTCATGCCGATGCCGCCGATGCCGACGAAATGGATCGTCTCGACCTTCCTCCTCATGCCGTTTATCTTTCCGCCGCCGTACACTTCCCTCATCCCGAGGCCTCCGATAAAAAGTGGGCCTTCTTAACCCCAGGAGCCCCTTTTGCGCAAGAGGTCAAAACAGGCCGATACGATGTCGTCCCCGGCGTTGATGTTCCCCAGTTCTTTCGCCCTCTTTTCCATCTCCTCCAACCGTTTCGGATCCGTCGCCAGGGCCGTGATCGTGCCGGCCAGGTCCGCGGGTCTCAGGGCGGCCTCGGGGATGAGGATCGCCGCCCCCGCCGCGGCGAGGACCGAGGCGTTTTTCGTCTGGTGATCGCCGACGGCGTGGGGGAAGGGGATGAGGATGGCCGCCTTCCCCGCCAGGGTGATCTCCGCCACCGTCGTCGCCCCCGCCCGGCATACCAAGAGGTCGGCCTCCAGGAACGCATCGGCCATGTCCATGATGAAGGGCAGGACCCGGGCCTCGAATCCATGGCGACGGTATGCCTCCTCCACGAAGGCCAGGTCCTGTTCCCCCGTCTGGTGGACGAACCTCAGCCTCCCCCTCAAGACCCCGAGATGATCGAGACTCTCCGTGACGGCCCGGTTGATCGCCCGCGCCCCCTGACTGCCCCCGAAGACGAGGACGGTGAAGACCTCCCCCTCCCGCCTCCTCGGCGTCTCGTCGAAGGCCCGCAAGAAGGACCTGCGCACGGGGTTCCCCGTCACCAGGACCTTCCGGGGTGGGAAGGTCCCCTCCCGGTCGGGGAAACTGAGGAAGACCCTGTCCACCACCTTCCCGAGGATGCGGTTCGTCGCCCCGGGGACGGCGTTTTGCTCGGCGACGGCCGTCGGGATCCCCATGAGGACCGCCGCCAGGACCGCCGGGCCGGAGGCGTAACCGCCCACGCCGATGACGAGGTGGGGGGAGAATTCCCGGATGATGACCCAGGCCTGCCCGAGGCTGCCGGGGACCTTCAGGGCGGCCCGCAGGGCCCTCAGACCGCCGCGGCCCTTGATGCCCTCCACGTCGAGGGTGCGCAGGTCATAACCCAGGGGTCCCAACACCCGCGCCTCCAAACCCCTCCTCGTCCCCACGAAGAGGACCTCGCTTAGGGGCTCCCGTTCCCGAAAGGTCTCCGCCAGGGCGATCCCCGGGAAGAGGTGGCCCCCCGTCCCTCCCCCGGCGATGATGATCCTCAGACCCTCACGTTTCATGGGACGAGATGTTCAGGAGGATACCGACGGCGGCCAGGCTCGTGACCAGGGCGGTACCCCCGTAGCTGAGAAAGGGCAGGGCCAGTCCCTTGAGGGGGATGATGCCCATCACGCCCGCGATGTTGATGAAGGCCTCCAGGGCGATCACCATGGTCAAGCCGGCCGCCAGGAGGGATCCGAAGGTGTCGGGGGCCCTCATGGAGATGAAAAAGCCCCTCAGTATCAAGACGATGAAGAGGCAGATGACGACGGCCACGCCGAAGAAGCCCCCCTCCTCGGCGAGGACGGAGAGGATGAAGTCCGTGTGGGGTTCGGGGAGGTAGAAGAGCTTCTGCATCCCGTCACCCACGCCGACGCCGAAGGTGCCGCCGGATCCGAAGGACAGGTAGGACTGGATGATCTGAAACCCCGAACGCTGGGGGTCCCGCCACGGGTCGAGAAAGGCGGTGATCCGGCTGATGCGGTAGCCCTTGGTGAGGACGAAAAATACCCCGACGGGGACGGCCAGGGCGGCGATACCCATAAGGTGGGTCAACCTCACCCCCCCCACGTAGAGCATCATCATGGTGATGGCGACCAGGATGGCCGCCGTCCCGAAATCGGGCTCCTTGACGACGAGGGCCGCCAGGACGAGAACCACGGAAAAGGGGATGACGATCCCCCGCCGGAAATCCTTCAGATGGGCCGTCTTCCGATCGACGTAGTAGGCGAGGAAGAGGACGAGGGCCATCTTCACCAGTTCCGACACCTGGAAGGAGATGAAGCCCAGGTTGATCCACCGCCTCGCCCCCCCCACGCGGATGCCGATGTGGGGGACGAAGACGAGGATCAAGAGGATCACGGAGACGATCACGCCGGGATAGGCGAAGGAGCGGAGGTTCTCGTAGGGGAAGCGCGAGAGCCTGATCATCAGAAGCAGGCCGAAGGCGACGTAGACGACCTGCCGCTTGAGGAAGTAGAGACCGTCGCGGAACCGTTCCATGGCCATGATGGAACTGGAGCTGTAGATCATGATCGTCCCCACCGCCACGAGGATCAAAACGGCGCTCAGGAGGATGAGGTCGGGGCTCCCCTCACGCCCCTTGGGGCTGAACATCTCCTTCCAATTCACGAACGACCTCCTTGAAATAGTCTCCCCGGGCCCGATAATCCCGAAAGGCGTCGAAACTGGCGCATCCCGGCGAGAGGAGCACCGTGTCACCCTCGGCGGCCTCGTGGAAGGCCCTCTTCACCGCCTCGCCGAGGGTCGGCAAGGAAAGGGTGGGCACGAGACCGCCCAGGGCGGATTCGATGCGCCCCCGGGCCTCCCCGAAGAGGACGAGGGCCTTGACCCGCCTTTTGACATCCTCCCTGAGACCCTCGAAGTCACCCTCCTTGTCCCGCCCCCCCATGAGGAGGATCACCGGGTCGGGAAAGGTCTCCAGGGCCCGCCGGACGGCGTCGACGTTCGTTCCCTTGGAGTCGTCGTAAAAGGTGACGCCCCGGACGCGGCCCGCGTACTCGATCCTATGGGGTATCCCCTCGAAACCCTCCACGGCGGCCAGGACCGCCTCGGGAGGGCAGCCGCAGATACGGCCCACGGCGACGGCCGCCATGATGTTCTCCAGGTTGTGCCTCCCCGGGATCCTGACCCGGGCCGTGGGATAGGCCTCCCTCACCGAACCGTCCAGGGAGAGGACGATCCGCTCCCCCTCGAGATAGACACCCCGCCCCGCGAGGGGGCCCTTGGAACTGAAGGGGATGACGACGGCGGAAAGGCGATGGACAAGGGGCGCCGTCCCTGCGTCGTCGGCGTTCACGACGGCGAAATCCCGGGGAGTTTGGTTGGCGAAGATCTTTTCCTTCGCCGCCCCGTAGGCGGCCAAAGAGCCGTGGTAGTCGTAGTGGTCCGCCGTCAGGTTGAGGTGGACGGCGACGAAGGGGTGAAACGTCCGCGTCCACTGGAGCTGGAAACTGCTCACCTCGACGACGGCCAGGTCCGCCCCCTGGGGGCCCCCCGCGTACTCGACGAGGGGATTGCCGATATTGCCCCCCACGAAGACCCTTTTACCGCCCTTTGCGAGGATGTCGCCGATGAGGGTCGTGGTGGTGGTCTTGCCGTTCGTGCCCGTGACGGCGATGACGGGGGTCTTGAGAAAGGCGAAGGCGAGCTCGATCTCGCTCCAAATGGGGATGCCTTGTTTCGCGGCGGCAACCAGGAGGGGGTTGCGCGGCGGCACGCCGGGTGAGGGGACGACGAGGTCCACCCCCGCGGCCAGGACGGAGGCCTCGTAGGGGACCCAGGCGACGTCCCCGTCCCGCCGCGACAAGAGGTCCCGCGCCCCCGCCAGCCTCTCCGGCGGCGTCTCGTCCGTCGCCAGGACCCGGGCCCCCCGGCGGGCCAGGAAATCCACCACGGCCGTGCCCGTCCGTCCCATGCCGATCACCAGGATTGTCCGGCCGCCGAGTTCCACGCCCTCACCTCAGCTTCAGGGTGCTGATGGCCAACAGGGCCAGGAGGATGGAGATGATCCAGAATCGGACGATGACCTTCGGCTCCGGCCACCCCTTGAGCTCGAAGTGATGGTGGAGGGGCGCCATGCGGAAGATCCGCTTCCCGTGGGAGAGCTTGAACCAGCCGACCTGGAAGATGACGGAGAAGGTCTCGATGACGAACAGACCGCCGACGATGGCCAGGAGGATCTCCTGTTTGGTGACGACGGCCAGGGTGCCCAGGGCGCCGCCGAGGGAGAGGGCCCCCACGTCCCCCATGAAGATCTCGGCGGGATAGGCGTTGAACCAGAGGAAACCCAGGCCGGCGCCGACCATGGCCCCGCAGAAAACGGCCAGCTCGCCCGTCCCGGCCACGTAGGGGATCTGGAGGTACGAGGCGATCCTGACGTTGCCGGAGAAATAGGCGAAGAGGAGGTAGGTCATGAAACAGATGGTCACGGGCCCGATGGCGAGGCCGTCGAGGCCGTCCGTGAGGTTCACGGCGTTGGCGGTGCCGACGATGATGAAGACGGCGAGGACGATGTATCCCCACCCGAGATCGGGGAGGACGGTCTTGAAAAAGGGGATGGTGACGGCGGAGGTGAAGCCCGGCTTCAGGTAGAGGACCACGGCCACGAAGAGGGCGACGGCGATCTCGCCCGCGAGGCGCACCTTCCCGGGGACACCCTTGCTGTTCTTCCGGACGAGCTTGCGGTAGTCGTCCATGAAACCGATGAGGGCGTAGGACACCGTCACCAGGATCACCAGCCAGACGAAGGCGTTGGTGAGATTGGCCCACAGGAGGGTGGAGATCACCACGGAGAAGATGATCAAAAGTCCCCCCATCGTCGGTGTCCCCTCCTTCGCCAGGTGGGTCTTCGGTCCGTCGTCCCGGATGGGCTGGCCGACCTGGAGGGTCTTGAGTTTGCGGATCAGCCAGGGACCCAGGAGGAAGGAGATGATCAGGGCCGTCACGGCGGCGTAGATGGCCCGGAAGGTGATGTACCGAAAGACGTTGAATGAGGAGATGACCGTGTGGAGGGGATAGAGGAGATGATAGATCATGCCTTTTCCTCCCCCCTCCCCGCCCGGGCGGCGATCAAGGCCGCCACGGCGTCCATCTTCATCCGCCGGGACCCCTTGACGAGGATCCAGTCACCCGGCGCGGCGACGGACAGGATCAAACCGGCGGCCTCCTCGGGATCGGAAAACTCGTGGATCCTCGCGGCCGCCATACCCCCCTCCCGGGCGCCCGCCGCCGTCTCCGGGGCGAAATCACCTTTCAGGAACACCTCGTCCGTCCCCGTCTCCGCCAGGAGGGCCCCGATCTTCCGGTGCCAATCCGCCGCCCCCGCCCCCAGCTCCAGCATGTCCCCCAGGACCACCAGGGCCCGGCCGGTACCCTTCAATTCCCGGACGGCCCCGAGGGCCTCGGCGACGGAGAGGGGGTTGGCGTTGTAGGAGTCGTCCACGAGATAGGAACCGTTGGCCAGTTTGACGATCTCCATCCGCCCCTTCACGGGCCGGAAGGCCGCAAGCCCCTCCCTTATCCGCACGGGGGCGGCCCCGAGGATCCAGGCCGCCGCCGCCGCGGCGAGGGCGTTGGAAAGATTGTGCCTCCCCGCCACGGGGAGGGTCATGGGTCCTCCCTCCCCGCCGACGATCAACTCGAAACTCAGCCCCCCGCCCGGTGACGGCGCGATGTTGCGGGCCGTCACGAGGGAGCCGGGCGACAAGCCGAAGGTGACCCGCCGGCGGTGACGGGCGGAGGCGTAATCCCTCAGGAGGGGGTCGTCGTTGTTGACGGCCACGTCTCCCCCCGGGGGCATCGTCAGGAAGAGATCCGTCTTTTCCCGCCGGACCCCCTCCAGGGAGCCGAAACCCTCCAGGTGGGCGGGCCCGATGTTGGTGATCACCGCCGCCGTGGGGGCGGCGATCTGGGTCAGGCGGGCGATCTCCCCCGGGGTGTTGGTGCCCAGCTCCAGGACCGCCGCCTCGTGGTGACCCGCCAGTCCGAGGAGGGTGAGGGGCAGACCGATGAGATTGTTCAGGTTACCTTCCGTCTTCAACACGGACCGGTCGAGGCCGAGGACGGCGGCGGCCATCTCCTTGGTCGTCGTCTTGCCGGCGCTTCCCGTCACGGCCAGGACGGGGACGGCGAAACGGCCCCGCCAGTAACGGGCCAGGTCCCCCAGGGCCCTGACCGTGTCCCGGACGAGGATAACCGTCGTCCCCGACGGCACCCCTTGGATGTCCCGGTCCACGACGAGACCCGCCGCCCCCCCGCGGGCGGCGGCGGCGGCAAAGTCGTGGCCGTCGAACCGTTCCCCCTTGAGGGCCACGAAGAGGTTGCCCGGGACGATGGTCCGGGAATCGATGGACACCCCCCGGAAGGTCCGTCCCCCCTCCCCGCCCACGAGGACCCCCCCCGTGGCCGCGAGGACCTCCTCGGTCGTCAGGGGCGGATACGGGTTGCTCATCTTTTCACCCCCGGGGGGACGTAAGAGGCCAGGGCCTGAGCCGCCGCGAGGCGGTCATCGAAAAAGATCCTCCTGTCGCCGATGATCTGGTAGTCCTCGTGGCCCTTGCCGGCGATGAGGACGATGTCCTCGGGCTCGGCGAGACCCACGGCCGTATCGATGGCCTCGCGGCGATCGGGGATGACGCAGTAGGCCTTACGGACGGCGGCACCCCGGAGCTCGGACGGTGTCAATCTCGGGATCTGAGACGGTATGCCGGCCGTGATCTCGCCGATGATGGCCAGGGGGTCCTCCGACCGGGGGTTGTCGGACGTGACGACGGTCAGGTCGCTCCCCAGGGCGGCCGCCCGCCCCATGAGGGGCCTCTTCCCCCGGTCCCGGTCGCCGCCGCACCCGAAGACGGTGATGATCCGCGAACGCCGGAAGATGGCCAGGTTGTCGAGGACACGCCGCAGGGCGTCCTCCGTGTGGGCGTAATCGACGAAGACCTGCGGGATCCCCTCGCCCGCCCCGACCTTCTCCAGCCTTCCCGGGACGGCCCCAAGGGCGGCCACGCCGCGGACGATGGCCTCCGGGTCGACATCGAGGCTCAGGGCGGCCCCCACGGCCGCCAGGATATTGTAGAGGTTGAAGCGGCCGATAAGGGGGGAGGAAAGGTTTATCACCCGCCCGTCCGCCGCGATCTCCCCCTGAATCCCCGCGAGATCGCACCGGAAGGTGAGGGGACGGACGTGGGCTTCCCCTTCGACGCCATAGGTGCGGGCGGCCAGGGGTGCCGCCTCCACGATTTCCCTCCCCTTGGGGTCGTCGACGTTCACCACCAGGGGGAACCCCCGGCCCTTCCGGGAGCGGGGGAGGATCTCGGTGAAGAAACGGCGTTTGGCGGAGAAGTACTCCTCCATCGTGCCGTGGAAATCCAGGTGATCCCTCGAGAGGTTGGTGAAGACACCCACGTCGAAATCGAGATCCTCGACCCGGCGGAGGGCCACGGCATGGGAGGAGATCTCGGCCACGCAGGCCTCGACCCCCGCCCGCTTCATCTCGTCGAGGATGCGGTGGAACTCGTAGGACTCGGGGGTGGTGTTCGGCGCCGCCACGACGACATCCCCGAAGCGGTAGTTCACCGTGCCCAGGACCCCGCAGGGACGTCCGGCGGCATTAAGGATGGCCTCGAGGAGATAGGTCACCGTGGTCTTGCCGTTCGTCCCCACCACCCCCACGAGGGTCATGGCGGAGGACGGATCGCCGTGGAAATTGCAGCCCAGCCTGCCCAGGGCGAGGCGGCTGTCGGCCACGCGGACGGCGGCGACCCCCGCGGGGATATTCATTTCCCGTTCGTAGACCACCGCCTTCGCCCCCCGGGCGACGGCGTCGTCGATATGTCTGTGGCCGTCGTCCTTCAATCCCCCCACGGCGACGAACAGACACCCCTCACGGCAGCGCCGGGAATCGTAGCAGATCCCCGTCACCTCGCCGTTGAGATCGCCCCTCGTCGCCAGGACCTGGATCCCCCCAAGGACGTCTCGCAGTCTCAAGACCCCGCCTCCGTGCCGAAGGTTACGGTGCAAGACCGTCCTATCCCCAGGGCCGCCCCCGGGGGCGGGTCCTGGCGGATGGCCCAGCCGTGGCCCACGATCTTGAGATTGACATCCCGGTCCCGGGCCTTCACCAGGGCCTCCCGGATGGTGAGGCCGCGGAAATCGGGGGCGACGCTGAGGTCCGCCTCATCCCCGTCACCGCCCCGGGGCCCCCCGGCGGCAACGAAACGCAGGGTGCCCAGATTGGGGGTTTCCCTCAGGGGGGCCGTCTGATACTCCCGGATATCCGTCCGGTAGCAGTTGAGGATCTCTTCGCCGATCTTCTTGAAGACGGGGGCCGAGGCCACACCGCCCCAGCGGTCCCGCTGGGGTTCGTCGAGGACGACGAGCATGGCCAGCTGGGGCGCCTCGGCGGGGAAGAAACCCATGAAGGAGGTGCGGACCTTTTCCGACGAGTAGGCGCGCCGGGCGAAGTCGAACTTCTGGGATGTCCCCGTCTTGCCCGCGACGTTCACGTTCTCGATCCGCGCCTTCTTGCCCGTCCCGTCCTCGTCGGAGACGACGGCGGTGAGGATGGAGGCCATGCGGCGGGCCGTCTGCTCGGAGATGACGCGGCGGACGACCGTCGGCCGCCCCTCCCTCACGATGTCGCCCTTGCCGTCCACGATCGCCCTGATAATGAACGGCTTCATGAGGATACCGTTGTTGGCGATGGCCGAGAGGGCCGTCACGAGTTGGATGGCCGTGACGGACACGCCCTGACCGAAGGCGATGGTGGCGGCGTCGATCCTCGTCCAGTCCCGGTAATGCCTCAACAGGCCCGGGATCTCACCGGGGAGATCGATGCCCGTCCTGGCGCCGAAGCCGAACTTCGTGATGTACTCGTAGAGTCTTTCCCTGCCGAGGCGTTCGGCGATCTTCACGGTGCCGATGTTGCTGGAGTATTTGATGATCTCCTTGAAGGTCAGGGTGCCGTGGCGTTTCCTCTGGGCCTCGTGTATCACCCGGTCGCCCACGGCATAGTGACCGTTCTCGCAATAGAAACGATCCGTCTCCTTCGCCACCCGGGCATCGAGGGCGGCGGCGGCGACGAAGGGTTTGAAGGTCGAACCGGGGTCGTAGCAGTCGGTGACGACCCGGTTCTTCCCCTTCATGGGGTTCCCCTCGGCGAAACGGTTGGGGTCGAAGCCGGGCTGATTGGCCAGGGCCAGGATCTCCCCCGTCCGCGGATCCATGACGACGGCGAAACCGCCCTTGGCCCCCTTGTCGAGGACCGCCTCCTTGAGGTGGGTCTCGACAAGGTGCTGAATCCTGCTGTCGATGGTGAGGATGATGTGGTAGCTTCCCTGTCCTTGGACGACGGCCTTCTCCAGGCGCGGGTAGATCCGTTTGCCCTTGGCGTCCCTGGCCCAGACGAGGCGCTGGGGTGTTCCCCGGAGATACTGGTCGTACTTCCGTTCCAGGCCCTCCAAACCCACGGCGTCCATGCCCACGAAACCGAGGATGTGACCCGCCAGCTCCCCGTTGGGGTAGTGGCGCTTCGGTTCCTTGACGACGAAGACCCCGTCCATCTTCAGGGCCTCCACCTGCGCCGCCTGTTCGGGTGGAACGAGGCGGGCGAGCCAGCAGAAGTTCTTGCCCCGCCCCAGCTTCCTGAGGATCGTGTCACGATCCGTCCCCAGGATCCGGGAAAGCTCGTCGGCCGCCCGCTGGACGTTTTTGATCTTCGACGGGTCGGCGAAGACGGAATCGGCCATGACGCTCGCCGCCAGCTTTCGGCCGTTGCGGTCGAAGATCAACCCCCTCTCGGGGGGCATCTCCATGATCTTCGTATGCTGGCGGACGGCGAGGCTCTTGAGGGCCTGGCCGGAAACCACCTGCAGATGCAGGGCCCGGGTGATGAGGATGATGTAGAGGACAAGGAACAGTCCCAACAGAGAGGCCAAACGGAGACGCCGGTACCTCGTGGCTTCCCTTTTCATTGCGGGGCCTCCGTTTCCTTCTTGATCAACACCACCTGATCCTGGGTCGGCGGTCCCATGTTGAGCCTCTCCCGGGCTATCCGGGCGATGCGCTGGGGGGACTTGAGGGTGGCGATTTCGAGCTTGAGCTTCTTACCCTCCTGGAGGAGCATCTCCCGGACGCCGAGTTCCTCGGCGATCTGGTACTCGAGTTTCGTCATGTTGATGTGGGACCAGACATACACGAGGGCCGCCGCCACCATGACGACCGTCGCCACGAGGAGGCTGGAGAGACGGACCTTGGGGAGACGTCTCTCCTCGACGTAGTCACGCCCGTCTCTCAACCCTTCCGCGACGGCCATCCCTAAATCCTCTCCACGGTGCGCAAACGGGCGCTCGCCGCCCTCGGGTTGGACCTTACCTCCTCCTCCCCGGGACGGACGGGCCTCCCCGTCACCAGGCGCACCTTGCCCGCCCGCCCGCAGACACAGACGGGCAGATCGGCGGGGCAGCTGCAGGGGTCCGCGAGACGGCGGAAGGTCTCCTTCACCATCCGGTCCTCCAGGGAATGGAAGGAGACGACGGAAAAACGGCCGCCCGCGGACAGGAGATCCACCCCCGTCTCCAGGGCCCGCTTCAGGTTGGCGAGCTCGTCGTTCACGGCGATGCGCAAGGCCTGAAAGGTCCTCGTCGCGGGGTGGATCCCGCCGCCGCGCCTGCCGCCCACGGCGGAGGCCACGATCCTGGCCAGGTCCGACGTCGTCCCGATGGGGGACCTTCGGCGGTGGGCAACGATGGCCCTCGCCACCCGCGCCGCCTTCCTCTCCTCCCCCCACTGGCGGATGATCGTTTCCAACTCCTCCTCCGAATAGGTGTTGACGATGTCAGCGGCCGTCACCTCGAGGCGGCGGTCCATGCGCATGTCCAGGGGACCGGCGGCGGAAAAGGAAAAACCCCTCTGCGGCGCCCCCAACTGGTGGGACGAAACCCCCAGGTCTAAAAGGATCCCGTCCACCCTCTCTATGTCCAGTCGCTGTAAGATCCGGTCCAGATGGGCGAAATTGGCCCTCACCAGCACGACCCGCTCGCCGTAGACCCGCAACCTCCCCGCCGCCGCGGAGAGGGCCTCGTCATCCACATCGAGACCGACGAGTCGGCCGTCCGGACCGGAGGCCTCGAGAATAGCCGCCGCGTGACCGCCCCCCCCCACGGTGCCGTCCACGTATATCCCTCCTTTTCGGCACCGGAGGGAGGCCACAACCTCACCGAGGAGAACAGGGGTATGGAAAAAATCCATGACCCCGGCCCCGTTTTATATCCCCATTTCGCTGATGGCCTTCATGATCAGGTCGGGGTTTTCACCCGTCTCCTTCATGTTCGCCTCGAAACGTTCCCTGCTCCAGATCTCTATGACCCGGACCATGCCCGCCAGAACGACGTCCCGTTCGAGTCCGGCGTACTCCCGCAGGTTGGCGGGGATCAGGACCCGACCCTGGGCGTCGAGGGTGCAGTCCACGGCCCCGGACATGAAGAAACGTTGAAAGGAGCGGATCTCTTTCCTCAGGATGGACTGGTGGGAAACCTTCTCCTCGATGATCAGCCACTCGTCATAGGGGAAGACCATGAGGTAGCCGTCCCAGTTGGTGATGACGAGGCGGTTGTCGTAGCGGTCCGCCAGGATCTCCCGGAAGCGGGCGGGGAAGCTGATCCGGCCCTTGTCGTCGATGGTGTGATAATATTGACCCCGGAACCCCGCCATGGGAATTTCCTCCAGTACGAACCACTTTGCCCCACGGAGGGGACTATAGAGAGGCCTCCCGGGTTTGTCAAGGGGAATTTATCTTTTTTTCATTTGAATCTGATATCTTGAGACGGCCAGGTTATGTTCCTCCAGGGAGGCGGAAAACTGATGGCTCCCGTTCCCCGTGGATACGAAATAGAGGTAGGGGACCTTCGCCGGATAGAGGGCGGCCTTGAGGGAATCCAGGCCGGGGTTCCCGATGGGTCCGGGGGGAAGGCCGTAGATCACGTAGGTGTTGTAGGGGTGATCACGACGGAGGTGGACCCGGCGGATGACGCCGTTGAAGTTTTCCAGGTCGTAGACCGCCGTGGGATCGCACTGGAGCTTCATCCCCTTCTTGAGACGGTTGTAGAAAACGGCGGCGATGAGGGGTTTCTCCGCCCTGTAGCCCGTCTCCTTGCCGATGAGGGACGCCATGACCACCCACTCGTGAACGGAGAGGCCCATTTCCTCGGCCCGTTTCCTCATCTGCGGCGTCGCCGCCTTCCAGAACTGTCTCACCATGATCCCCATGATCTCCCTCGGCGTCATGGAGCGGTCCAGGTGGTACGTCTCGGGGAAGAGGTAGCCCTCGACGCTGTCCGCCTCGATCCCCAGGGAGGAGAGGAAGGCCCGGTCCGAGGCGAGGGCGAGGAAGGCCTTTTCGTCGACGAGTCCCTCCGCGGCGAGGCGGGCGGCGATCTCCCGCACCGTCAGGTCCTCCGGTATGGTAACAATATGCACCTTGATCTGTCCCTGGACCAGGCGATCGATGATCTCCGTCGGGGACATGGAGGCCGAAAACTCGTACTCCCCCGCCCTGATCTGGCGGGCCGCCCCCTTGACGAGGGCCAGGAGGGTGAAGTAGGGGCGGTTGGCGACCAGTCCCGCCCCGTCGAGGATCTCGACGATCCCCCTGAAACCCGTGCCCCTGGGGATTTCGACGATGACGCCCTTCTCCTCGCCACCGACGGGCGAAAAGGCGTAGAGGATGAAGGTGGCGAGGAAGAAAACGCCCGCCAGGGCCGTCGCCTTGAAGAAGAAACGCCTCCTCATGTCACCGCTCCTCGACGTCCCCCGCCCGTTTCCCCGCGGCGTCCAGGAAATCCTGGAGGATGACCGCGGCGGCCAGGCGGTCCACCTCGGCCTTCCTCTCCCGCCCCCGGACGTCGAGGAGGGCCATCCTTTCCTCCGCCTCGGCCGTGGAGAGGGTCTCGTCCCAGAAGACGACGGGCCTCTCTAGGCACCGCTCCAGGCGGGCGGCGAAACGCCTCACCTTCTCGCACTGCATCCCCTCCGTGCCGTCGAGACGGAGGGGCAAGCCGACGACGATCTTCTGTGCCCCCTGGTCGTTCACGACGGTCTTCAGGGCCTCCATGTCCGTCTTCCTGTTCTTCCTCACGATCACGGTCAGGGGCCGGGCCCAGGTCCCCGTCTCGTCGCTGACGGCGACGCCGATCCGCCTCTCTCCATAGTCTATACCGATGATGCGCATAAATTAACCTACTATTGAGAACCGATTCTTATACTTGCAATTAAAAGGTACTGCAAGACTTTTTTCTTTCCCCTTGACATTTAAGGACCCCCCATATAATCCTCTCTCACCGTGCCGGAGTGGTGAAACTGGTAGACGCAGGGGACTCAAAATCCCCCGACCCTTGCGGTCATGTGGGTTCGACTCCCACCTCCGGCACCACAAGAAAAAAGGGCGGGACCCCGGAGGGCCTCCCTTTTCCCCCTGGACGACGGATGAAAAAAGAGAACTTCGTTTCCCTCGATTACCCCCTCTTCGAAAAGATGAAGGTCCGCGCCCCCCGCGCCGCCCGTCTCTGGCTCCTGGGAGACCGTTTCTTCCAGGTGGGTCTCCTCCTGATCATGCTCTTTTTACCCGTCACCTTCTTCGTCTACCGCGAGTGGGGGGTGGGGACGGCCCTGGCCCTGGCCGTGGGCGGTCTGGTCTTCTCCCTCTTCCTCGCCGCCAGGGGTGTCTACCTGAAGCGGGAGTCCTACAAACTCGCCATCGCCGCCGGTATCGACGTGACGAAGGTCTGAAGGGGCCGGGGGAAAGATACTGGGTGACAAGTTGACCAAGATCGCCGCCACGGCCCTCGGCGCCGGCTATTGCCCCGTCGCCCCCGGCACGGCGGGGACCGTCGTCGCCGTCCCCATATACCTGGTTCTCATCCATCAGCCCCGATGGCTCTACGTCTTGACCGTCGTCACGGCCACGGTCCTTGCCTGCCGCGTCGCCGACAGGGCCGAGGCCCTCTTCGGGCGCCGGGACCCCCCCCAGATCGTCATCGACGAAGTCGTCGGCTATCTCTGGACGATGGTCGCCGTCGCGCCCTCATGGGCCTCCGTAGTGGCGGGTTTTTTCGTTTTCCGCCTCTTGGACATCCTCAAACCCTTTCCCGTGGACTGGGCCCAGCGGCGCCTGCCGGGGGGCGTAGGGGTGGTGATGGACGACGTGGCGGCGGGCCTCTACGGGGCCCTGACCCTGATGATCCTTGTCCTTTTGGGGGTGCTTCCTTCATGAAGACCGCGATCATGACCGTGGGGAACGAGCTCGTCACGGGCCGTATCCGAGACAAAAACGCCGCCGTCATCGCGAAGGGCATCCACGCCCAGGGCTGGCAGGTCATCGCCGTCGTCTCCGTGGGAGACAACAAACAAGACATGGCGTGGGCCCTAAACGGCCTCCTCTCGCGGGCCGATGCCGTGATCGTGACGGGCGGCCTCGGCCCCACGGCGGACGACGTGACCACGGCGGCCGTGGCCGAGATCCTGGGCCTCCCCCTCTATCGGGACGAGGCCGTCCTGAGGCGGATCATGGATCTCTTCGCCGCCCGGGGCCTCAAGTGGACCGAAAACAACGCCAAACAGGCCTACTTCCCCGCCGGGGCCCGGATCATACCCAACCCCGTCGGCACGGCGGACGGCTTCGCCCTCCGGCATGGAGAGGGTCTCATCGTGGTCATACCCGGCGTGCCCTCCGAGGCGGCCCGCATGTTCGCGGAGGGCGTCCTGCCCCTCCTGAGGGAGACCTTTCCCGGACGGGCCAAGGCGGTGGCGTCGAGGACCTTCAAGCTCTTCGGCCTTCCCGAGGCGGCGGTGGACGAGGCCCTCTCCGGTCTCGACCCCGCGGGCCGGGGGGTGGAGATCGGTTTCTATCCCGAGTTCCCCGAGAACCACCTCGTCGTCACGGCCCGGGCGGATGACGCCGCCGAGGCGTCAAGGAGGCTGGAGGAGACGTGCCGGGAGGTGGAGACCCGCCTCCGGCGTTATATCTTCGCCTACGACGAAGACACCCTCGAGGGGGTCGTGTCCTCCCTCCTCATGGAAAGGGGCCTGACTTTGGCCGTCGCCGAATCGTGCACGGGGGGCCTAATCACGGACCGTCTGACGGACGTGCCCGGCAGCTCGGCCTTTCTCATCCAGGGCATCGTCGCCTACAGCAACAGGGCCAAGATGGCCCTCCTCGGCGTCCCGGAGGAGGTCCTCCTCGCCCACGGCGCCGTGAGCGATCAGACGGCCGTCCTCATGGCCCGGGGGGTCAGGGCGGCGGCGGGAACGGACCTGGGCCTGTCCGTCACGGGTATCGCCGGACCCACGGGGGGGTCGGAGGAAAAACCCGTCGGCACCGTCTACATGGCCCTCGCCGACAACGAACGGTCCCTTTGCCGCCGTTACCGTTTCCGCTGGAACAGGAGACGCAACAAGATCATCTCCTCCCAGGCGGCCCTCATCCTGCTGAAGGATTACCTGATGGGGGAGTGATCCCGTGGAAGGGACAAAGAAGATCAGGGCCTTCCTCGCCGCCGAGCCCCCCGGGGACCTCAGGGGGGCCATCGCCGCCTTCCTCCGGGAAATAAAGGATCGGATCAGGGGACCCGTCGCTTGGGTTCGCCCCGAGGGGATCCACATCACCCTGAAGTTCTTCGGCGAGGTGGCGCCCGAGGAGGTAAACAGGATCGGCGCGGCCGTCGCTGAGGAGACCCGGCGATTCTCTCCCCTCGAGATCATCGTCCGCGGTCTCGGGGTCTTCCCCTCCCCCAAGAGGCCCCGGGTGATCTGGCTGGGGACGGCGGGGGAGGTGGACAGGCTCGCGACCCTCCAGGGGCGTCTCGAAGAGGCCTTGCAACTCCTCGGCTTTCCCGCCGAGGACAGGGCGTTTCGCGCCCACCTGACCCTGGGGCGGGTCAAGGCCCCCCTCGACACCGCCGCCCTCGGCGAGGTCCTGAGGGAGAAGGCCGGGGAAACGGTGGGGGGATTCACCGTCTCCTCCCTCACCCTCTTCAAGAGCGACCTCACCCCCCGGGGTGCCGTCTACACCCCCCTGGCCGAATTCCCCCTGGGGGGACCCCAAAATAAAAGATCGTTGCCATAGCGGGGGGTTTTGGGTTACAAATCCGGACCATCGAAAAAAACTTGCGGAGGGTGCCATGGCTTCTGAGGCGGAAAGGGCTAAGGCCGTAGATCTGGCCATCGCCCAGATCGAGAGACAGTTCGGCAAGGGTTCCATCATGCGTCTTGGGAGCGCCGAGAAGATCGACGTCCCCGTCATCCCCACGGGGTGCCTCAGCCTCGATATCGCCCTCGGCGTGGGCGGCGTCCCCCGGGGGCGGGTGGTGGAGATCTTCGGCCCCGAGTCGGGGGGAAAGACCACCCTGGCCCTCCATATCGTCGCCGAGGCCCAGAAGCGGAACGGCCAGGCCGCCTTCATCGACGCCGAGCACGCCCTGGACGTGGCCTACGCGAGGAAGATCGGCGTCAACACCGATGAGCTCCTCGTCTCCCAGCCCGACACGGGGGAGCAGGCCCTGGAGATCGCCGAGACCCTCGTCCGGAGCGGCGCCTTCGACGTCATCGTCGTGGACTCCGTGGCCGCCCTCGTCCCCAAGGCCGAACTGGAGGGAGAGATGGGAGACGCCCAGATGGGCCTCCAGGCCCGCCTCATGTCCCAGGCCCTGCGCAAGCTGACGGGGAGCATCAGCAAATCCAAGACGACGGTCATCTTCATCAACCAGCTGCGGATGAAGATCGGCGTCTTCTTCGGCAACCCCGAGACGACGACGGGGGGCAACGCCCTGAAGTTCTACGCCTCCATGCGTCTCGACATCAGGAAGACCACCTCCATCAAGCAGGGCCAGGACGTGATCGGCATGAGGACCCGCCTGAAGGTCGTGAAGAACAAAGTCGCGCCGCCCTTCAGGGAAACGGAGTTCGACATCATCTTCGGGGAGGGCATCTCCCGCGAGGGGGATCTCATCGACCTGGCGGCGGACAACGGGATCGTCGAGAAGAGCGGGGCCTGGTACTCCTACCGGGGGAACCGCATCGGCCAGGGCCGGGACAACGCCCGCGTCTTCCTGAAGGAAAACCCGGAGGTGGCGAAGGAGATCGAGACGGCCCTGCGGGAGAAGTTCGGCCTTAAGCCGGCCGGCGAAGAGGGATGACCTCTCCCTCGGAAAAGGCGAGGAAGGCCGCCTTCGGCCTCCTTGCCCGCCGGGCCCGCACGGTGAGGGAGATGGAGGAGCAATTGGGCCGCCTCGGCTTCGAGGGTGGAATCATCAAAGAAATTATTGCCGAGTTGGCCCGACTCGGCTATCTTGACGACCGTCTCTTCGCCCGTCAGTACGCCCGGGCCCGGGCCTGCGACCACCTGTGGGGAAACCGGCGCATCGAGGCGGAGCTCCTGAAAAAGGGGATCGACAGGGCCACGATCCGCGAGACCCTCGCCGAGGTCCGGAGGGACTTCCCCGAGGAGGAGGGACTCGTCTCATACCTGCGGGGTTGGAGACGCCGGGCGTCCCCGGGAGACGGCCCTAGGGAAAGGCGGCGCGTCGCGGCGCGCCTCCTGGCCCGGGGCTTCCCGGCGGGTCTCGTCTACGAAAAGTTACAAACCAGCGAGGAGGTCGATGACCATGGCGATGACATCCAGTGAGATACGCGAGAAGTTCCTTAGATATTTCGAGGAGAGGGGCCACACCGTCGTCCCCAGCTCGAGCCTCATACCCAAGGACGATCCCACCCTCCTCTTCACCAACTCGGGGATGGTCCAGTTCAAGAACTGTTTCCTCGGCCTCGAGGACCGGGGATACACCAGGGCGGCGAGTTCCCAGAAGTCCGTCCGGGCGGGGGGTAAACACAACGACCTGGAGAACGTGGGCTACACGGCCCGCCACCACACCTTTTTCGAGATGTTGGGGAACTTCTCCTTCGGGGACTACTTCAAGAGGGAATCCATCTCCTGGGGCTGGGATTTCCTCACGCGGGTCATGGCCATCCCCAAGGAGCGGCTCTGGATCACCATCTACAAGGACGACGACGAGGCCTTCGAGATCTGGCACCGGGAGATCGGCATCCCCGCCGAACGGATCGTCCGCATGGGCATGGACAGCAACTTCTGGATGATGGGGGAAACGGGACCCTGCGGGCCCTGCTCGGAGATCATCTACGACCAGGGTCCCGGCGTGGGCTGCGGCCGGCCCGACTGCTCCGTCGAATGCGACTGCGACCGCCACCTCGAGCTCTGGAACCACGTCTTCACCCAGTTCGACCGGGACAAGGACGGCAACTTCCATCCCCTCCCCAAACCCAACATCGACACGGGGATGGGCCTGGAGCGCCTGGCCGCCGTCGTCCAGGGGGTCATGACCAACTACGACACGGACCTCTTCCAGCCCATCATCCAGGCCATCGCCGGGATCTGCGGCAAAAGATACGGCGAGAATCCCGACAGCGACGTCTCCATGAGGGTGATCGCCGATCACAGCCGCGCCGTCACGTTCCTCATCGGCGACGGCTGCCTCCCCAGCAACGAGGGCCGCGGCTACGTCCTGAGGAGGATCCTCAGGAGGGCCGCCCGCCACGGCAAGCTCCTGGGCCTGGAGCGACCCTTCCTCAACGAGGTGGTCTCCACCGTCGTCGCCGTCATGAGAGACGCCTACCCCGACCTCGTCGACAAGGAGTCCTACATCAGGAAGGTGGTGGTCAACGAGGAGCAGCGTTTCATCGAAACCCTCGACACGGGCATGAGGATCCTCACCGAGGAGGTGGCGGAGCTCAAGAAGACGGGCCGGACCGTCATCCCCGGCGAGGTGGTCTTCAGGCTCTACGACACCTACGGTTTCCCCGTGGATCTCACGGCGGACATCGTCAGGAAGGACAACCTCACCCTCGACATGGAGGGGTTCGAGAAGGCCATGGAGGCCCAGAGGGAAAAGGCGCGGGAATCCTGGAAGGGCAGCGGCGAGGAGGCGGTGGCGGACGCCTACAAACGCCTCTCCGTCAAGGGCGTCACGACGGATTTCATCGGCTACCACGGCGTCGTCGAGGCCTCCTCGCCCATCCGGGCCATCCTCAAGGGAGACCAGGAGGTGGACGAGGTCCGGGAGGGGGACAACGCGGAGATCTTCGTGGCCGAGACGCCCTTCTACGGCGAGAAGGGCGGCCAGGTCGGGGACACGGGCGTCATCGAGGGTGACGGTTTCCTCTTCGAGGTGTGGGACACCCAGTGGCCCCTGGACAACCTCATCACCCACATCGGCAAGGTGCGCAGGGGCACCGTCCGCGTGGGGGACACGGCGCTGCTCAAGGTGGACGAGAAGACCCGGCGGGCCACGGAGGCCAACCACTCGGGGACCCACGTCCTGAACGCGGCCCTCAGGAGGGTCCTGGGGGATCACGTCAAGCAGTCGGGGTCCCTCGTCACCCCCGAGCGCCTCCGCTTCGACTTCACCCACTTCTCCCGCATCGAGGACGAGGAGCTGGAGAGGATCGAGGCCTGGGCCAACGAGTTCATCCGCTGCAACGCCCCCGTGGACACCCGCATCCTCCCCAAGGAAGAGGCCATGAAGACGGGGGCGGCGGCGGTCTTCGACGAGAAGTACGGCGACAGCGTCCGCCTCGTGAAGATGGGCGATTTCAGCATGGAGCTCTGCGGGGGGACCCACGTCAACCGCACGGGCGACATCGGCATGCTCAAGGTGGTGGCCGAGTCCTCCGTCGCGGCGGGGGTGCGGCGCATCGAGGCCCTGACGGGTGAGGAGGCGGTCAAATACCTCAAGAAGGTGGAGGGGGAGCTGAAGAGGGCGGCCCACCTCCTGAGGGCCGGCACCTTCGAGGTGGCGGACAGGGTGGAGAAGCTCCAGAAACACCAGCGGGAGCTGGAAAAGGAGATCGAGGCCCTCAAGGGCAAGCTCGCCGCCCGCGACTCGGCGGACCTCATCTCCCGGGCGAAGGAGATCAAAGGGGTCCGCGTCCTCGCCGCGGAGGTGGAGGCGGAGGACGTCAAGACCATGCGCGACCTGGGGGACAAGCTCAGGGACCGCCTCCGGTCGGGGATCGTCCTCCTCGGCAGCCGGGTGAACGGCAAGGCCATGCTCCTGTGCATGGTCACGAAGGACCTCACGGACCGCTACCGGGCGGGGGACATCGTCAAGGCCCTGGCCCCCGTCGTGGGAGGCAGCGGCGGCGGCCGCCCCGACATGGCCCAGGCCGGAGGCCCCCTGGCGGAAAAGATCCCCGAAGCCCTGGCCGGGATCGAGACCCTGATCTGAGGGGCCTATTTCAGGACCTCACCAGGATCCTTCACCAGCTTGGCCGGGAGGCGGAAGAGGCGCTTGAAGATCCCCAGGACCTCCTCGGCCAGGCCCCGGACGGGGGTGGGCTTCACGACGGGGTCGGACCAGGGGCCGTCCACGTCGAAATAGAAGGTGATGAAGCGGCGGTCCTCGTCCGTCAGGACCCAGCCGACGAGGGGGAGGCGGCTCACGACGGCGTCCAGGGTCTGGAGGGGCTGGGCCCCGACCTTCCCCCTGAGGGTCTCCTTCACCATGTCCGCCTCACCCACGAAGACCATGTTCATGGCGGCGCTCCGGAGATAGAGGTCATCGGACGCCACGCGGCCCTCACCGAAGTTGAGGGCCCCCGTGATCCGGTCGTAGGGCATCCCCTCCCTGGCCATGTCCGGGAGGCGGAATCGGAAGAGCTGGGAGACGTTCAAGAGGGAGAGGACCTTGGACAGGACGGCGAACCTCTTGATGACCCCCCTCTCCACCCGCAGGTCCACCCGGCCCGCCAGGGATCTCTTGATATCGTCCACGGTCGCACCGGCGGCCGTCAGATCCCCCGTCGCCGACACCTCCCCCGTCATCCCCAAGGTGAGTCCCAGGAGGCCCAGGAGCTCCGGGGCCGCCACGGACGACGCCGAGAGGTTCAGTTTGTAACGGGGCGGCCCCCCCGTCCCCCAGACCGCCTCCCCCGCCGCCGTCACTTGGCCGCCGGCGTAACGGAAGGCGAGGGTGTCGAGACCCAGACGGTCTCCCTCCAGGTTCAGGGCGGCGTGGAGATCGCGGTACGCCACGGCCCCGAGGGTGCCCTCTCCGGCGTCGATGACCCCCCCGGCGCTCCAACCCCCGCCGGCATCCCCGGTCCCCCGCCCCTCGAGACCCGCCAGGAGGAGGAGATCAAAGAGGTGCAAGACCCTCGTCTTTACGCGAAAGACGAGGCGCCGGCCCTTCTGCCCCCTCAAGACGTCGAGGCCGCCGGCCACCAGGGAGCGGTTGAGACGGGCGGAGAAAGAGGAAAAGGAGATCTTTTCTCCGTTGACCCTCAGGCGCCCCTCGACCTCCCTCAGGTCCACCTCCCCCCGCCGGGGAGTGAGACCCAGATCGCGGGGATCGAGGCGATCCGCGGAGAACCAAAGATCCGCCTCGGGCCGTTCGAAACCCGTCAGGACGCCCCGGACGTTCAGACGGGAGTTCCCCAGGGCGAGGCTCAAACCCGCCGTCTCGACCCTCTCGCCCACCACCCGCAGGGGACCGCGGGCCTCCCCCACAGAAAGGCCGCCGGGGAGGCCGGAGAGGGAGACGCCCGCAAGGGAGGCCTCGATGGTCAAGGGACGCCTCGGGAGACCTGCCCGGGACCATTCGCCCTTCAGGGAAAACCGGGCCTCGCCCCGGGGGCGGAAGGCCGCGGCGGCGGGCCAGAATCTCTGGGCCTCCCCCACCTGCCATAGGTTAGACGAAAGGGAGAAGGAAAGGCCGCCGTCCTCCCCGAAGAGATAGCGGGCCTGCCCCGAGAGGACGAGGGATCCCAACCGCAGAGAAAGGTCGTCGCCGAAGATCCCCCTCTCCCCCACCCTCGCCCGGAAGGCGAGGCGGGCGGGGACGCCCGCCTTCTTCACGAACCCCCCCGCCTTCAGGGACGCCGACCCCAGGTCCCACTCCCCATGGAGGCCATAGTCCGCCGCCGGCCCGTCCCCCTCTATCGCCAGGACGGACTCGCCGCCGTAGGTCAAAGACTCCGCCCCTTTCCCCACAAGCCACGCCACGGCCTCACGGCCGGGACGGATCTCGGCCTTGAAGGGATAACGGGCCGGGCCCTCGCCGCCGTAGTCCTTGATGGCGCCGTCCAGGGCGACGACGGCGTCGCCGAAGAGACCCTTCATGTTCACCAGGCGGAAATCCCGGGGGTCGAGGACCAGCTCCCCCCCGATCGCCGTGAGGCGAGGGACGCGGGGTCCGTAGTCCAGCTCACCCCCCTCCACGCGGGCCCGGACGTTGAAGTCCAGCCCCCCCGGCGCCGAAGCCCCGACCCGGCCCCACCTCCCCCTGAGGACGGCCCCGTCGACACGGAAGGTCCCCCCCCGGAGGTGGTCCTTGATGTAGGCCGAGACCTTTGCCGGAAGGATCCTGTGGGGGACGTAGGGGGCCCAGGGGCCGTAGTCGAAGGGCCCGATCCTGAAGGCGGCCTCGATGAAGGGATCGGGGCCTTCGAGACGGGCGAGGGAGATGTTTCCCGTCGCCTCGAGATCGTCGACGGCCAGGCGGACGTCGGAGAGACGCAGATCCGGCCCCTCCCTTTTGACGACCATCTCCAGGTTTACCCTCTCGGGCCTCAGGGGCCCATCGAAGAGACGGGGCTCAAGGAGACGGACGCGGCGGGCCGTGAAACGGCAGGTGCCGTCGAGGCGCCCCTTTGTCATCTTCAGGGTCACGGCTGCCCCAAGGGTCCCCTGGACCTCCCAGGGACCGGACGGGGGGGGGCGGAAATAGGCCAGGACCCCCAGGTCGATATTGTCCAGGCCCAGGCGGATGTCCGCCGCCTCCGGCGCCGCGGACTTCCCCCCCGCGGGGAGACGGAAGCCCCCCTCCGCCTCCAGGAGGCCCACGGGTGCGCCCTCGGTGCGGACGAGGGCGCGGAGCCTCAGGTTCGTCTCCCGCCCCGGACCCAAGTCGGAGGCCTCCAAGGCCACCTGGGGAAAGGTGAGGACGCCGCTCTTCTCCAGGCGGGGGTCCTCGTAGACCAGGGTCCCGTCGGCGAGGGAGAGGCGATGGATGTGAAAGGATCTCAACCTCTCACCCCCCAGGAGGTCCGCCGCGTTCCACCCCCCCCTCCCGTCCCGTCTCAGGGTGACCTGGGGCTTTGCGATCGCGACCTCGGAGACGGAGACCTCCCCCCGCAGGAGGGGCAACAGGGCGGCCTTGACGACGACGGCCTGAGCCGCGGCGAAGACCTTCTCCCCGTCCCTCTCCCTGACGGTGACGCCCCTGAGGGTGAGGGCGGGACGGGGCAGGAGGGTGAAGTGGTCGGAGGTCCACCCTATACGGCGGTCCACGGCCTCCCGGACGGCCTTCGTCAGGGCCTCCCGGCAGAACCCCGGGAGGGAGGTCCCGCGGAAGGCGACAAAGGCCAGGGCCGCCGCGACCGCCAGGGCCGTGACCAAAACGGTGACGGCTGTAGTAACCCTCTTCACGGCCCTACCTGTTCTCGATCGTGAAGACCCGCTCAGGACTTGCTGAAATAGATCTCGCCGATGTAGCCCTCGGCCTGGCTCTTCGTGTTCTGGGAGTTGATGTAGATGCGGAGACCATGGACGGCCCCCCTCGGCTCACCGCCGTCCAAGTCGCCGAAGACCCGCCTGTAGTCCTCGTAGACGTTGCGTTTTTCCCTGTACCACCGGCCGATGCCGTCCGTCTTGTTCCTCAGGACGATGTAACGGATCTTCTTCAGCAGGGGCTTCGGGCTCCTCACGGCCAGACCCTTGGGGGCCTCCGTATCCCAGATGTAGGTGAGGATGGGGGTGTTGAGACTATGGGGACGCCCCGTGGGGGGAAGGACCACATAGATCTGGAGGGCCTGGTCGTCCCTGTCGAAGCGGCGGATGTCCCCCCCCTGGGGGAGCTTCGTCACCCGCCAGGTCCAGTTCAGGTAGGGATATTCTTTGAGATCGACGCGGATGGGTTTCTCGATACCGAAGCCCGAACGGGCGTCGCTGGCCATCATGATGTAGTAGGCCCCCCCGGAGGGGACGAGGGTCAAGCGCGGCGTCCCCGCGTGACTGATCAGGCGCCACCCCTCGGGCACGCCGTTGACCAGAAGGGGGGCCCGGTACCTGACGACGGGGATCGTCTCCTCGGAAAGGGGATGGATGGGGAGGGGTACGGCCAACAGGATCAACAGGACCAACCAGAAGGTCGTCCTTCTCATCGGGGTTTTTATGGGTCTTTCCTTCACTATCTCAACCTCGCGCCGGAGCGCCTTTACCCCATGGGCCGCCCTCAGGCAAGGTTTTTTTCACCCTTCAGACGGGCCATGATCTCCGTCCTCGTGAGGATGGACCGGACGGGGCCCGCGACCTTCTCGATGTTTTCCCGCCCCCCTTCCTCCCGGTCGATGAGGGCGATGACCCCCGCCACGACCAGTCCGGCCTCCCCGGCCCGCTCGATGGCCGTGATGGTGGACCCCCCCGTGGTGATCACGTCGTCGAGGACGACGACCCTCTCCCCCGCCGCGACGTTCCCCTCGACGGCCCGGGCCGTCCCGTGGTCCTTCACCTCCCGGCGGACGACGAAGGCCTTGATGGGGCGCCCCATCTCGAAGGAGACCATGGACAGGGCGAAGGCCAGGGGGTCCGCCCCGAGGGTGAGGCCCCCCGCCGCCGTGATGTCCATGTCCCTCGTCATGGCGAAGAGGATGCGCCCGATGAGGGTCATCCCCTCCGGATCGAGGGTCGTGGGCTTGCAATTGAAGTAGTAGTTGCTCAGGCGCCCCGAGGCGAGGCGGAAAGGCGGGTCCTCCCGGTAACGGAAGGACCTCTCGATGATGATATCCGCCAGGCGGCCCTTCCAGGCCTTCAGATCACCCATCCCCGTAGTCACCTCACCCTTCCTCCTTCTCGCCCGTCAGTTCCGCCACGACCCGCACGGCCTCGACGCCGTCCCTCCCGTAGGCGGCCCCGAGGGAGGAGGCGAACTCCGGCGTGACCACGGCCCCCCCCAGGATGAAGGGGGTCATAAGACCCTCCCTCCGCGCCGCCGCGACGACCTCGCCCATGACGGCCATGGTGGTCGTCATGAGGGCCGACAGACCCACGACCCGGGGCCGCTTCTCCTTCATCCGCCTGATGATCTCCTCCGTCGGGACGTCCCGGCCCAGGTCCAGGACCTCGAAGCCGTGATTGCGCAGCATGAGGGCGACGATGTTCTTGCCGATATCGTGGATGTCCCCCTTGACCGTCGCCAGGAGGACGAGCCCCCGGCTTCTCACCCCCCGGCCGTCCCCGCCCAGGAGGGGTTCCAGGAGGGCCAGCCCCCTCTTCATGGCCTCGGCGCCGGCCATGAGCTGGGGGAGGAAATACTGACGCCTCTCGTAGCGCCGGCCCACCTCGACGATGGCCGGTATCAACACCCCCTCCACGATCTCTCTGGGTTCCCGGCCCGTCTCGAGGAGGGTCCTGACGAGGCCCTCGATCCCCTCCCGGTCCCCCTCCAGGACGGCCGCCGTCACCGCCGCCGCCGGGTCCTGGACGGGCGAGCCCCCGCCTTTCGCCGCCGGGGCGCCCCCGCCGTACCTCCGGACGTAGAGACGCCCCTCCCGGTCCCGCCCCGTCAGGCAATCGGCGGCCCCCCTGATCCCCATGAGCTCCTCCCGGGTGGGATCGGCGATGGCCATGGTCAGACCCGCCCGGACGGCCATGGCCAAAAAGGCGGCATTGAGCCACCTCCGCTCGGGGAGGCCGAAGGAGACGTTGGAGAGACCCAGGACGGTGGGGCAGCGGAACCGGTCCGCCGCCCAGGCGATCGTCTCCAGGGCCGCCCGGGGGGCGTCCTGGCGGGAGGCGACGGTCATGACCAGGCCGTCGATGACCACGTCTTCCTTGGCGAAACCAAGGCGGCGGGCCGCCTTCCAGACCTCCCCGATGACGGCCCGCCGCCGCGGGAAGTCCTCCGGCACCTCCCCGTCGGCCAGGGGCAGGAGGATGAACATGGCGCCGTACCTCCTCACGAGGGGGAGGAGGGTCTCCACCTTTTCCCTCTCCCCCGAGACGGAGTTCACGAGGGCCCGGCCGGGATAGATCCTCAGGGCCGCCTCGAGGGTCGCCACCCGGGGGGAATCGATGACGAGGGGGAGGTCCGTGACGTGCGCCAGGGCCTTCACCGCCTCGACCATCGTCGCCGCCTCGTCGATCCCCGGGACCCCCACGTTCACGTCGAGGAGCTCCGCCCCCGCCTCCTGCTGCTCCCTCGCCAGGGCCCGGACCATGTCCGTCCTGCCCCGGCGAAGCTCTTCCTGCAGATTCTTCTTGCCCGTGGGGTTGATCCGCTCCCCGATGACGACCAGGGGCTGATGGGCCTCGAAGACCTTGTGGGCGCGGGCCGAGCTGACGGCGCTTACGGATCTCCGCGCCGGGCGCCGGGGGGTGACCCCCTCCAGGGCCGAGGCGAGGGCGGCGATGTGGTCCGGTGTCGTCCCGCAGCAGCCGCCCGCCATGAGGACCCCCGCCTCGGCGAAGGGGGCGGCGAAGGAGGCGAAGGTCTCGGGGTCCATCTCGTAGACGGCCCGGCCGCCCGTCAGGCGGGGGAGACCGGCGTTGGGCTTGGCCACGAGGGGGACCGTCGCCGAGGGCGCCATGGCCCTGAGCCACTGGAGCATCTCTTTGGGTCCCACGGAGCAGTTGCAGCCCACGGCGTCGGCGCCGAGGCTCTGGAGGGTGATGAGGGCCGTGACGGGGTCCGTCCCCCCCAGGGTCCTCCCCTCCTTCTCGTAGGTCATGGTGACGACGGCGAAGTGGTCGCCCAGTTCCTTGACGGCGATGAGGGCGGCCCGGGCCTCCTGGATGTCCATCATCGTCTCGATGACGAAGAGGTCCACCCCGCCCTTGAGGAGCCCCTCCGCCTGCTCGCGGTAAACGGCCACGGCCTCCTCGAAGGGCAGATCGCCGAAGGGCTCGACGAAACGGCCCGTCGGCCCCAGGTCCCCCGCCACGAGACGGCGCGGGCCCGCCGCCGCCCGGGTGATGAGGGCGAGGCGCCGGTTCAGGTCCCGCACGTCCCCATGGAAGGCGTGATCCTTCAGTTTCAGGCGGTTGGCCCCGAAGGTGCAGGTGTAGATGACATCGGCCCCGGCATCGCCGTAGGCCCTCTGGATCCTCAAGAGGGTCTCGGGGTTTCGGTCGCACCACAACTCGGGGGAGACGCCCGCCGGCATCCCCAGCCTCTGGAGCTCCGTCCCCGTGGCGCCGTCAAGGACCAGGACCTTCTTTTCCATGAGGCCCTTGATCTTCCTGTTCCCGTGCTTCCTCATCTGACAGTCTCCTCCTCAACCCCCCCGGCGATGCCCGCCACGGCCGTCACGGACTTCTCGGGGACGAGGACGCAGGCCTCGTTGACGCCCACGCCCAGCCTCTCCAGACCCAGCAGCTCGTGGATGAGGGGCTGGTTCTCCAGGGAGAAATCCCCGTAACCCGCCGAAAAACGGCCCTTCATGACCCTCTTGCCCTCCCGGCGCACCTGGGCGGCCACGTAGGCCCCTATCCAGTCGAGGGCGGCGTCCACCGTCTCGCTCGCCACGGCGTCGAGGACGACGGCAACGGCCAGCCGACCCGCCTCCTGTTCCTCCCTGATGGCCGCCCCGATCTCCGCCCCCGCCGTGGCCCCCATGAGGCAGATCTCCTCCGCCCCCGCCAGGAATCTCCTGAGGCGGCGGCTGATGAAGACATGCCCCCCGGGGAGACGGATCGTCTCCTCCCCCGCGAAGGCGACGGGCAGTCTCGTCACGGCCCCCTTGAGGGTGATGAGGGAGAGGGCCCGGGCGACGGCCTTCTCCGTCTCTTCCCCCTGCCGGGGGGTCAAGACGGTCTTCCCCCGCCGGTAACCGAGGCGGCGGTAAACGGCCTCCCGGGGGAAGGAGGGGAGGTTGATGGCGTCGAAGTAGCGGACCTCCGCCATGGGGGACGCCCGAGGCCCCGTCATCCCCCGAGGGACGCCGCGAGGGCCGCGGCGACGGCATCGCCCATCTCCGCCGTGCCGACGGTCCTCTCGCCCGGCCGGGCGAGGTCCGCCGTCCTCAGGCCGTCCCGCAGGACCCGCCGGACCGCCCCCTCCACGGCCCGGGCCTCTTCCTCCCAGCCGAGGGTGTGGCGGCACATCATGGCCACGCTGAGGATCGCCGCCAGGGGATTGGCCGTCCCCCGACCGGCGATGTCGGGGGCGGAACCGTGGATGGGCTCGTACATGGCGTGGGTCTCCCCGAGGCTCGCCGACGGCAGCATCCCGATGGAGCCCGTGATCATGGCCCCCTCGTCGCTGAGGATGTCGCCGAACATGTTGGTCGTCAAGACGACGTCGAACCGGCGGGGGTCCCGGACGAGCTGCATGGCGCAGTTGTCCACGTACATGTGATCCAGCTCCACGTCGGGATACGAAGCCGCCGTCTCCGTCACGACGTCCCGCCAGAGCTGGGTGCTCTCCAGGACGTTGGCCTTGTCCACGGACGTGACCCTCCGTCTCCGGCGCCGGGCGGCCAGGAAGGCGACCTGGGCGATGCGGCGGATCTCCTCCTCCGTGTAGATGAGGGTGTTGACCCCCACCCTCCTGCCCCCCTCCGTGCGGATGCCCCGGGGGGTGCCGAAGTAGAGATCCCCCGTCAACTCCCGGACGATGAGGATGTCCGTCCCCCTGACCACCTCCCCCTTGAGGGGCGAGGCGTCGATCAACTCCTCGTAAACCGTCACGGGCCTGAGGTTGGCAAAGAGACCGAGCCTTTCCCTGAGACCCAGCAGGGCCCGTTCGGGGCGGAGGGCGTAATCGAGGCCGTCCCACTTGGGACCGCCCACGGCCCCCAGGAGGACCGCCCGGGCCTCGAGGGCCTTCTTCAGCGAGGAGGCCGGGAGGGGCTCACCACAGGCGTCCAGGGCCGCCCCGCCCACGGGGCCGTAGTCGAGGCGAAAACTCACCCGCCGCGCCCCTTCGATCACCCCGAGGATCTTCACCGCCTCGGCGACGACCTCGGGGCCGATGCCGTCGCCGGGGAAGACGGCGATGGTTACGCCCTCCCCCTTCATCGCCCCACCCCCTTCGTCAGGTAGGGGATGAGGCCGCCCGCGGCGAGGAGATCCCGCATGAAGGGCGGGATGGGGGCGACGGCCACCTCCGCGGCGGGCTTGGAGGGGATCAGGATGCGCCCCGCCGCGGCGTCCACCTCGATCACGTCCCCCTCCTCGACGAGGTCAAAGAGGTCCGGGGAGACGAAGATGGGCAGGCCCATGTTGAAGGCGTTGCGGTAGAAGATCCGGGCGAAGCCCTTGGCGACGACGCAGGCGATACCGGCGGCCCGCAGGGCGATGGGGGCGTGCTCCCGCGAGGAGCCGGAACCGAAGTCTTTGCCCCCCACGATGATGTCCCCCGGGGCCACCCGGGAGGCGAAGGTGGGGTCGGCGTCCTCCATGACGTGGGCGGCGAGGAACCCGGGATCCGTCGAGCTGAGGTAGCGGGCGGGGATGATGAGGTCCGTGTTGATGTTGTCCCCGAACTTCCAGACCCGGCCTTTGATGATCATAACCTGTGCACCCCCTTGAGTTCGTCGGGATGGGCGATCCGCCCCAGGACGGCCGTGGCGGCGGCGACGGCGGGGTTGGCGAGGTAGACCTCGCTCTTGGGGTGTCCCATGCGGCCGACGAAGTTGCGGTTCGTCGTGGCGAGGGCCTTCTCGCCCGCCGCGAGGATCCCCATGTGGCCCCCCAGGCAGGGCCCGCAGGTCGGGGGGCTGATGACGGCCCCGGCGTCGAGGAAGACCTCCAGGAGGCCCTCGGCGAGGGCGGTGCGGTAGACCTCCGGCGTGGCCGGCGCCACGATGAGGCGCACGCCCGGTGCCGCCTTCCTGCCCCTCAGGAGACGGGCCGCCGTGCGCAGGTCCTCGATCCGGCCGTTGGTGCAGGAACCGATGTAGACCTGGTCGATCTTGATGGAACCCACCCGGCCGACGGGGCGGACATTGGAGGGCAAATGGGGGAAGGCGACCTGGGGCTCCAGGGCGGAGACGTCCATCTCCAGGACGTCGGCGTAGGAGGCGTCGGGGTCCGACTCGTAGAAGACGGGGTCCCTGTCCCCGCGGGCGTAGACGTATTCCCGCGTCGTCTCGTCGGGGGGGAAGACGCCGTTCTTGGCCCCCGCCTCGACGACCATGTTCGCCACGGTGAAGCGGTCCGCCATGGTCAGGTGGGCCACGGCCTCCCCCGTGAACTCCAGGGCCCGGTAGTTGGCCCCCTCGACGCCGATGGCGCCGATGAGGGCGAGGATGACGTCCTTGCCCGACACCCACGGCCCCGGCCTGCCCCTGAGGACCACCTTGACGGTTTCGGGGACCCGAAACCAGAGCTCCCCCGTCATCATGACCGCCGCCAGGTCCGTGCTCCCCACGCCCGTGGCGAAGGCCCCCAGGGCGCCGTAGGTGCACGTGTGGCTGTCGGCGCCGACGACGAGGTCCCCCGAGACCACGAGGCCCGCCTCCGGGAGGAGGACATGGCAGATCCCCGCCTCGCCGCCCTCGTAGAAACGGGGGATCTGCTGTTCCCGGGCGAAGTCGCGCATGATCTTGCAGTTCGTCGCCGCCTGGATGTCCTTGTTGGGCGTGAAGTGATCGCAGACCAGGACCAGGCGGCGCCGATCGAAGACCTTCCTCGCCCCCGCCTCCCTGAAGGCGGCGATGGCGAGGGGGGCCGTGGCGTCGTTTCCCATGGCCACATCGACCCGGGCGTTGACGATCGTCCCCGCCTCGACGCGATCCAGGCCCGCGTGGGCCGCCAGGATCTTCTCCGTTATCGTCATTCCCATCGTCCTTCCCCCCTTGGATCGAAGGGACTCTAATAAAAAAAACTCCCCGCGGCAAGGGTTTCGTGAAAGGGGCGGGCAAAAACCGATGGATAAGGGCCTTTCCCTGTGTTATCCAACGCCGAGGAGCAAGGACATTGGAACGCAGATCCCGTCTGGACATAACCCCCCGCCTCGTCATCGGGGCCGCCGTGCTCCTGGCCCTGCTGTTTCTCCTCATGAGCCTGGAGACCCTCTCTACCCATCGGGACGTGACGACCCGCCTCCTCCTCGAAAAGGGGGAGGCCCTCATCCGGTCCTTCGAGGCGGCGGCGAGGACGGGACGGGGCCTGAAGTGGCAGGCCTTCGAGATCAGGAAGCTCCTCATCGAGACGGCCCGGCAACCGGGCGTGGACTACATCATCATCACCGACGTCGACGGCACCATCCTGGCCGACAGCGACCCCGCCCGGATCGGGGAGGTCTATTTCAGCGGCCTGGACCTGAAGGAGGCCTCCCGCCTCCGGGAGGTGAGGTGGCGCCGGGTCCAGAACCCCGAAGGGGCCGATACCTTCGAGGTCTACCGTCGCTTCCTGCCCCTCTCGGAACCCGGGGAGGTGTTCGAGGGCGCCGGGGACCCGTCGGGCTACGTCATCTTCCTGGGTCTGGACATGGGACCCGTCCTCGCGGCCCGGCGCGAGGAGATGACCCGCGTCCTCGGGACGGCCCTGATCCTCCTCCTCGTGGGCGTGTCGGGGATCGTGTCCCTCCTCGTCGTCCAGCGATACCGATCCGCCCGGGCCTCCCTCTCCCATGTCCAGGCCTTTTCCGACCACCTGGTGGAGAACATACCGGCCGGCCTCGTCGCCCTCGACCGGGGGGGGCGGGTGGCGGCATACAACCCCGCCGCCGAGGCCATCCTGGGCCGTCCCCCCGCCGCCGTCCTGGGCCTCCCCTACCGTGAGGCCCTCCCGGGGCCCATCGGGGACCTCTTCGGGGAGCTTGCGACCCGCAAGGCCCCCTTCTCCCGGGAGATGGAGTTCCAGGGCCCCGACGGCAGGTCCCGGGTCCTCCACATCGACGCCTCCCTCTTCCCCGCCGGGGAGGGTGAGGGGCTCTGCGTCCTCATGGGGGACATGACGGACATCCGGGCCCTCCAGGAGGAGGCGGCGAGGAACCGGCGCCTGGCCGCCATGGGCGACCTCGCCGCGGGCGTGGCCCACGAGATCAGAAACCCCCTGAGCTCCATCAAGGGCTTCGCCACCTATTTCCGGGAACGGTACGGCGACGACCCCGAGGACGGCCGCATCGCCGCCATCATGATCGAGGAGGTGGAGCGTCTCAACCGGGTCATCACCCAGCTCCTCGACCTGGCCCGGCCCCTGAGGCCCTCCCTTACCGTCACGGACCTGGGGGAGGTCGTCGACCAGGCCCTGAGCCTCGTCGCGCAGAGGGCGGCGGGCCGGGGCGTCCATATCGTCCGGGAGGGGGAGGCCCCCTGCCCGGCCCTTATCGATGGGGAGATGATCACCCAGGTCCTCCTGAATCTCTTCCTCAACGCCTTGACGGCCATGGAAAACGGTGGCACCCTGACGGTCTCGTGGCGCCGTGAGGGGGGGGAGGTCGAGGTCACGGTCAAGGACACGGGCACGGGCATCGCGCCGGCGGATCGGGAGCGGATCTTCGACCCCTACTTCACCACCCGGCCGGGGGGTACCGGCCTCGGCCTGGCCGTGGCCTCCCGGATCATGGAGGCCCACGGCGGCTTTATCCGCGTGGACAGCGAGGTGGGGCGCGGCTCCGTCTTCACCCTCGTCCTGCCCGCCGGGGACGACAAGGAAGGAGAAGGGGAAAGGACGCGATGAAAGAGCCTCAGAGGAAAGGCACCGTTCTCATCGTGGACGACGACGGGGCCCACCGCCTCATGCTCCGCACCCTCCTGAGGAGGTGGGGATACGCCGCCGAAGAGGCGGACGACGGCGAGACGGCCGTCGAGGCCGTCCGCAAGAAGGCCTTCGACCTGGTCCTCATGGACATCCGCATGCTGCGCATGTCGGGCCTGGAGGCCCTGGAAAGGATCAAGGACCACAACCCCGCCGTGGCCGTCATCGTCATGACGGCCTACGCCTCCGTGGAGACGGCCGTGGAGGCCGTCAAGAAGGGGGCCTACGACTACCTCCAGAAGCCCCTGAATTTCGAGGAGCTCCGCCTGAAGATGGAGCGGGCCGTGGAGCACGTCAGCCTCCGGGAGGAGAACCGTGCCCTCAGGGAGACCCTCGACGGCCGTTTCGACCCCGGGCGTCTCATCGGCCGGTCCCCCGTGATGATCAGGCTCCTCGAGATGGTCTCCCAGGTGGCCCCCTCGGAGGCGACGGTCCTCATCACGGGTGAGTCGGGGACGGGCAAGGAGCTCATCGCCGAGGCGATCCACACCAACAGCCCCCGCCGGAAGGGACCCTTCGTGAGGATCAACTGCGCGGCCATCACGGAGAGCCTCCTGGAGTCGGAGCTCTTCGGCCACGAGAAGGGGGCCTTCACGGGGGCCGACCGGCGGAAGGAGGGGAAGTTCCTCCAGGCCCAGGGGGGCACGATCTTTCTCGACGAGATCAGCGAGACCTCCCTGGCCATGCAGGCCAAGCTCCTGAGGGTCCTCCAGGAGCGGGAACTCACCCGCGTGGGGGGGAGCGAGACCCTCCACGTGGACTGCCGGGTCATCGCCGCCACGAACCGCGACCTCGCCGGGGAGATCGCCGCCGGCCGGTTCCGGGAGGACCTGTTCTACCGCCTGAACGTCGTGACGCTGGCCGTGCCGCCCCTCCGGGCCCGGCGGGAGGACATCCCCATCCTCGCCCAGCACTTCCTGGGCCACTTCGCCGACCGGAACCGGAAGGCCGTCAAGGGTTTCACGCCCCAGGCCATGGACCTCCTCCTGAAACACCCCTGGCCGGGTAACGTCCGGGAGTTGATGAACGTCGTGGAGAGGGCCGTCGTCCTCTCCCGGTCGGCCTACCTCGACGTCGGGGACATCCACCTCCTCACGACGGCCGGCCCGATCCCCGGGGGGGACGACGTCGCCCCCCTGGAGGAGGTGGAGCGCGAGGCCATCGTCCGGACCCTGAAGGCCGTGGGGGGCAACAAGAGCGAGGCGGCCCGCCGTCTCGGCATCACCCGGCGGACCCTTCACCTCAAGCTGAAGCGCTACGGCCTCATGGAGGGAAGCCCGTGAGGGTCCTGGTCCTCGTCAAGGCCGTCGTCCCCCCCACGGAACCCCTTCGCTTTACCCCCTTGGGGGACTGGATCCCCCCTGAGGCCGGGACGGCCCTGACGATGAACGAGGACGACGCCTGCGCCCTCGAGGCGGCCCTGCGGATCCGGGACAACCTGCCGGGGACGACGGTCCACGCCCTGTCCGTGGGTCCCGAAGAGGCCGCGGCCGTCCTGAGGAGGGCCCTGGGGATGGGGGCCGACGAGGCCTTCCATTGCCTGTGGCGCGACGAGGCCCCCCCCACCCCCCTCCAGACGGCCCACCTCATCGCCTCCGCCGCCGGGGGCTACGACCTCTACCTCGCCGGGGTCATGTCGGAGGACGGGGGACACGGCCTCACGGGTCCCCTCGTGGCGGAGCTCCTCGGTCTGCCCTTTCTCACGAACGTCGTCTCCCTGGGGATCTCGAACCCCCGCGGGCCCCTGACGGCGGAACGGGACGTGGAGGGGGGCGACCGGGAGACCTTCGCCGTGGACCTCCCCGCCCTCCTCACCGTCCCGTCGGGGATCAACCGTCCCCGCTACCCCACCCTCTCGCTGGTCCTCAAGGCCCAAAAGGCCTCCCTCAACACCGTCGAGGCCCGGGACCTGCCGCCGTGCCCCCCGCGGGAGGCCGTCCTGAGGCGCTACCGTCCCGAGGGGGGGAGTTGCTCCTTCCTCGCGGGCCCGGAGGCCTTCGTGAGCCTCTGCCGCTCCCGGGGGTTCATGCCGTGATCCCCTACGTGGCCGCCGTGGTCCTGGAGGTGAGGGACGGCCGCCTGACCCCCCTGTCCGCCTCCACCCTGCGCCTCGCCTCCCTTCTCGCCCCGTCCCCCGTGGCGCCGGCCGTGGCCGTCGTCATGGGGAGGGGGGCCGCCCGGGCGGCCCACGAGGGTCTCCCGGGGCCCTGGGAGCCCTACGTCATCGACGGCCCCGATCTCGAACCCTACAACCCCGACACCTGGAAGGCGCGTCTCCGGGAGGTCTTCGGGGACCTCGCCGCCCCCTACATCTTCCTCCCCCACACCTCCCGGGGCTGGGACTGCGCCCCCGCCCTCGCCGTCGCCCTGGGGGGTTGTGTCCTGACGGCCGTGGAAGAGGTGAGGATCGAGGAGGGCAGGGTGATCTTCACCCGCTCCCTCTGCCGGGGCAGGCTCCGGGAGGACGTCGTCCCCCTCGCCTTCCCCGCCGTCGTCACCTGCCTCCCCCGGGAGGACGGCGATGACGCCCGCCAAACGCCCCCCGAGGCCCCGGGGGGGGAGACGCCGGCGCCGGGGAACACGGGCGGGAGGGGCCGCATCCGGCCCCTGGGGGTCAAGACGGGGGGGGGCGGCGCCCGGGACCTGGACACGGCCGAGGTGGTCGTCGCCGTGGGGCGCGGGATCGGCCGGGAGGAAGACCTCCCCCTCGTCCACCGCCTCGCCTCCCTCTTCCCCAAATCCGCCGTGGCCTGCTCCCGTCCCGTGTGCGACAGCGGCTGGCTCCCCTTCCGCCGCCAGGTCGGCATCACGGGGAGGACCGTCGCCCCCTCCCTCTACGTCGCCTGCGGCATCTCGGGGACCCAGCAGCACGTATCGGGCATGAGGAACTCCCGGACCGTCATCGCCGTGAACCGGGACGCCCAGGCCCCCATCTTCCGCCACGCCCACTTCGGCGTCGTGGCAGACCTGCCCACCTTCATCCGGGAGGTCCTCGCCCTGGCCGACCCGGACGAGGCGATCCTCAAGGGACTCGTGGAGCAACTGCGGCAAGGGCCCCCATGGGCGACGCCGGGGGAGCTGACGGCGGCGGCGGGGCGGCTCCTCTTGGAGAGGCCCTATCGGGAGGGGACCCTCGAGGGGACGGGGGAGGAGTACCCCGTCGTCAACCTGAGGGCCTTCGACTGCGTCACCTTCGTGGAGACCGCCCTGGCCCTGGCCATGACCGTCTCCGACGCCGGGGGCGGGGCCTTCGCCGCCCACCTCGCGAGGCTGCGCTACCGGGGGGGGGTCTGCCGCGGCTACGCCTCCCGTCTCCACTACCTCGTCGACTGGTTCCGGGACGCCGAGCGAAAGGGCGTCCTTAGGGACATCACGGCAAGGCTCGGGGGCCGGGCCGTGGCGAAGACCATCAATTTCATGACCCGCCACCGGCGCCGCTACGGCCCCCTCGGCGACCAAACGGTCTTCGAGGCCCTGGCGGCCGTGGAGGAGGAGCTCTCGAAACGACCCTACCACGTCCTCGGCCGGGAAGACCTCGCCGCCCGGGAAGGGGACCTCAGGGAGGGGGACATCGTGGCCGTCGCCGCCGGCGAAGAGGGGCTGGACTGCTCCCACGTCGGGATCTGCGTCATCGAGGCGGGACGCCCCCACCTCCTCCACGCCTCCTCCCGGGAGGGCAGGGTGGTGATCTCGAAGGAGACCCTGGCGGCCTATATCGCCACCCGCCGGGACGCCCCCGGCGTCATCGTCGCCCGCCCCGAAATACGGGGACACAACACTTAATTCGCAATCCAGCGTATTTACTGGCGAATTTTTAGGGCAAAAGGCCTTATCGTGTCCCCGTATTTTATCGCCCGTCTGGAGGGAGGCCTTTTCTCCCCCCCGGCCCCTCGGGAGGGAAAACATCCAAGATTTTAGGCCAAAACTAATATTTTTTGACGATTTTCACCGGTGGGGAGATTAGGGGAAAATATCGCAGATTCGCTTTAAATTACAATGCTTTACAGAATTCCTCAATGATTACCGCACTGTTTGTATTTCCCCAATATTATCAAAATCTTAACTTTGATTAGTCGCTAATAATTATTGGCCGGCGGCGGGCCTGTCCGGGCATAATTTGGAAAATAATATCAGTATTTTTGGGAAGAGACACCAAAGGCAAGGGCCATCATTTCCGCCGGTTCCGCCACCAGATCAGCCAGGGGGCCAGGCCGCCCAGCAGGGCCGCCAGGGAGGGGAGGCCGATGAAGAGCATGAAGAAGAGGCGCCAGCCCTCCTCGTACTGACGGCTGTGGCCCATGGCGTCCGTGGAGGGCAAGAGGGCCATCTTGATCACCATCACCAGGCCCCAGAGGCCCAACACGGCGGAGCAGGCGCCCAGGAAGAGCAACGCCGCCGACATGATCTTCCTGGTCCTCATGTCCATCACGTCCCACCCCCCTTCACGGCGGCGATGATCCCCGCCCCCTGGGGCGAGGGGTAGTCAAGGCGCCTGACGTCCGTAAAACCCGCCTCTCCCAGGGCCTCCCTGATCTCCCCCTCCGTGTAGGCCCGCCCCTCCCTCGTCCCCACGAGCATGTTCAGGGAGAAGAGGGCCGGGTGGAGGGGGGCGTCGGCCGTGTCGGCGAGGAGGAACTCGTGGACGAGGATCAGGCCCCCCGGGGCGAGGGCCTCGGCGGCCCGGCGGATCAGGAGGCGGCAGTTCTTCGGCCCCTCGCCGTGGAGGATCTGGGAGAGCCAGGCGCAGTCGTAGGGTCCCCCGAGGTCGTCGGCGAGGAAATCGCCCCCCCGAAAGGCGACCCGCCCCGCCATGCCGAAGCGGGCGACGGTCCCCTCCGCCAGGGTCCGGTTCTGGGGCAGGTCGAAGACGACGGCCGTCAGGCCTGGGTACTCCCGGCAGAAGAGGACGGCGTAGATCCCCGTCCCCCCGCCGAGGTCCAGGAGGCGCCTCCTCCCCGCGAGGGGCAGACAGCGGGCGATGGCCGGTCCCCGCCGGAGGGCGAGGTCGTACATCCCCAGGACGAAGCTCTCCCGCACCCCCTCCTGTTCCCAGAACGCCTCGTCGCGCCGGGGGAGACCCGTCCGCACCGCCTCCGCCAGGGCCGCCCAGGACGGCAGGAGGTGGTGGTGATGCATGATGATGTGCCCCACGTACCCGGGGGCGTCCTGGCAGAGGAAGTCCCTCGCCGCCGCCGTGTTGCGGTAGCCCTCCCCCTCCCGCTCCAGGAGACCCATGGCCGTCAGGGCGTTGAGGAGGAGCCTCGTCCCCCGCAGGCTCCCCCCGATGGCCGCCGCCGTCTCCTCGGCCGTCTTGGCCCCCTCCCCCAGGGCCGTGAAGATCCGAAGCTTCACCGCCGCCTGGAGGGTGCAGGAGAGCCAGTAGGCCGAGGAGGTCTCGATGAGGGACTGGGCCGTGACCCCTTCTCGTTCCATCTCCCTAAGCTCCTCTCAGGACGCCCCGGACGGCGGCCGCCGCCTCGCGGACGAGGGGGGCCTCCAGGGCCACGTCTTCGTATATCCCCAGGAGGGTCCCCTCGTCCAGGGCGGCGAAGTCCCCCTCGTGGACCGTGATCACCATCCCCCCCATCTCGACGGAACCGGGGCTGATGACCCTCCGCCCCTCGCCCGCGAGGTAATAGGCCCCCGGGCGACCCCGGCGGCGGGGGAAGACGGCAAGGACCCACCCCCGGCCGTAGTAACCGCCAAGGCAGTTGACCATCCCCTCCCCCTCACCGCCCCGGACCCGCCCCAGGGCCGCCAGGAGGGCCCTCACGCCCCCGGCGAGGTCCCCGGCCTCCGTCCCGGCGAGGACCACGGCCTCCCGGCCCGCCAGGGAGAGGCAGGCGAGGGAGAAGGCCCCCATGTCCTTGGCCGCCTCGGCCAGGCGTCTGTCCACGGGCAGCCCCCCCCGGGGGTAGACCTGGAAATGGAGGTGGTCGGGGGCGGAGGCGCCGCAGTCGGGGCCGTTGTAGAAGACGTTCAGGTCCGGGGCGAGGTCCTTGGCCAGGGCGAGGAGGTCCTCGATCCCCCCCGCGAGGTCCTGGGGGCGGTGGGCGCGGGCGGAGACGGTGAAGTGGGGCGAGAAGATCGGCCGGGGGTTGCAGAGGATCAGGTATTCCTCCCGGTAGAGGACCGCCGCCTGCTCCCGGGGGAGACGGTCCGGGCAGAGGAAGCACGGCCGGGCCGCCAGGGCCGCCGGGTCGAGATCCGCCGCCGTGCTCGCCTCCCGGCCTGGGTTGAACTGGACGACGAACCTCTCACCCCCCGCCTGAAGCTCCCGGATCCACACCGCCTGGAGGGCGGCGTAGGCCTCGGCGAATTCCCGCCACGTGAGCAACTGCCCCCGGTACAGCTCCCGGCAGAGGTCGGCCAGGGGCCTCCCCTCCCCCGGGGGCGCGGGGAAACGGGCCAGGACGTTCCCTTCAGACACGGCCTTCCCTCCCTCCCCCGGGGCTGTTCTTCCTTTTCCGGGCCTCGATCTCCATGGTCCTCACCATATCCTTGTAGGCGTTGTAACGGTACAGGGTCTCGGGCGACGGGGCGGCGTCGGTGTTCCCCTCCCAGCGCCGGCACAGGTAGAGGCTCTCGTAGATCCTCCCGATGCGGTAGTCCCGGCAGATCCGGAGGGCGACGGCGTAATCCTCCCCGTAGCTCACGTCGGGGAAGCGGATCCGCCTCAGGACGCCGGTGCGGTAGGCCCGGGGGGCCCCGAAGCCCTCCACGCGCAGGGCGTTGTTCCGGCCGTTGCGGTCCGTCCACTCCCGGTGATCCACCAGCCCGGGGGGGATGACGTTCAAGGAGGCGTCCACGACGGTGTAGGAACCCACGACCATGGCGCAGTCCCCTTCCCGCAGGGCCTCGACGAGGCGCCGGAGGGTGTCCGGCCCCGCGTAGAGGTCGTCCGAGTCGAGCTGGACGGCATACCTACCACAAAAGGGCGAAAAAATCGCCTCATTCCAGCAACCCCCGATGCCCAGGCCCCGCTCATTCGGGACGAGGTGGACGAGGCGGCCGTCGGCGATCCCCCGCAGGAGATCCGTCGTCCCGTCGGTGGAATGGTTGTCCACGACGAGGACGTTGAAGGGGAAGTCCGCCTCCTGGCCCAGGGCGCTGCGCACGGCCTCGCCGATCGTCGCCGCCCGGTCCCGCACGGGGATGACGACGCTCGCCTCCACGGGGAAAACGTCCCCGTCGGGGGGCACGGGGGCGAAATCGCCCTCCAGGCAGGCCCCGAGGCGCCGCAGGTGGTCCGTGGCCACCTCCTCCATCTCCCGCTGGCGGTCCCGGAAGGCGGGGTCCACGTAGGCGAAGTGGGCGGACGGACCCGGCCCCTCCGCGACGGCGGCGAGGCACTCCCGGAGGTGAAAGATCCCGCCCTTGAGGGAGAGCTTGAGGCGCAGGTCGTACCAGCCGGCGTGCCTGAGGCCCGCCGGGACCGCCCCGTGGAGGGAGAGGGCCTCCCTGACCGCCTCCGTCGAGAACAGGACGAGGGGGCCGAAATCGAAGGTGTCCCGGAGGGACCCCGTCCGGTAGTCCGTGAGGGGGTGCGGGATCGCCGCGCCCCCCGTCGTGAGCCGGCGGTAGTCCCCGTAAACCATACCCGCCTGCGTGTCCCGGGCCGCCTGGAGGAGGCGCCCCACGGCGCCGGGGGAGGGGACGACGCCGACCCCGTCCACCTTCAGGAAGTAGGGGGTCCGCAGGGCGGCCAGGACGGCCCCGACGGCCCGGCCCGAGGCGGGGGGAGGGTCCGCCGCCGGCAGGAGGAGGAGCGAGGCGCCCGGCGCCTCCCGGAGGAGGGGGGCAAGGTCCGATCGCAAACCCTGGGGGGCGACGATGGTGATCATGGCGGAGCCTTAGCGCCCCGGGCCCCCCTCTGTCAAGAAGGAGGCGCCGAAGAGGGGCTCCCCCGGGGCGGACGGCGACGCCCGTTACGTCCCGTTGCCCCCGGCGGGCCGATGGGGTATAGGGGGCCTTGAGGGGGCCTTGGGATGCTCGTCGTCGTCCGGGAATCGTCGTACGAATACGACCAGTTGCGGGAGCGCCTCTTCGCCGTCATGGACCTCGTCGGCGGGCGGCGGATGGGGCGGGGGGAGAGGGTCCTCGTCAAGCCGAACCTCCTGTCCCCCGCCCGGCCCGAGGAGGCCGTCCTGACCCACCCCCTCGTCGTCAGGGCGGCGGTGGAATACGTCCTGGAGGTGGGGGGACGCCCCGTCGTCATGGACAGCCCCGCCCTCGGCTCCTTCGGCCGCATCCTCAGGGAGGGCGGCTTCGCCGACGCCCTGAGGGGCCTCGGGGTCGAGGCGGCCCCCTTCGCGGAGTCCGCGACCGTCGAAGTCGGCCCGCCCTTCGGCCGGATCGAGGTGGCCCGTGCGGCCCTGGAGTGCCCCTGGGTTCTCAACCTCCCCAAGCTCAAGACCCATGCCCAGATGCTCCTGACCCTGGGCGTCAAGAACCTCTTCGGCTGCGTCGTGGGCCACCGCAAACCCGACTGGCACCTCCGCCTCGGCGTCGACGGCGAGATGTTCGCCCGCCTCCTCGTGACGATCCACGAGGTTGTAAAGCCCGCCTTCACCGTCCTCGACGGCGTCTTGGCCCTGGAGGGTCAGGGTCCGGGCAAGGGGGGTACCCCCCGCCCCGTGGGGGTCCTCATGGCGTCCCGCGACGCCTATGCCCTGGACGCCGCCGTCTGCCGCCTCCTCTCTTTGCCCCCCGAGGACCTCCCCACCCTGCGGTGGGCCCGCCGCCTCGGCCACTGGCGCACGGAGCCGGAGATCGACGGCGACCTGCCGCGGGTGGACAACTTCGCCCTCCCCCGGACGGAGGGTCTCCTCGTGGGACCGCCCGCCGTCCAGGGGCTCCTGCGCCGCCACTTGACGCCCCGGCCCGTCATCACGGCGAAGAGATGCGAAAACTGCCGCCTCTGCGTGGAGATCTGTCCCGCCGGGGCCCTCTCGCCGGGGCCGGACTCCCCGCGGATCGACTACGAGGCCTGCATCCGCTGTTACTGCTGTCTCGAGATCTGTCCCCGGGGGGCCGTGGCCAAGGTCGAGGGGCCCGCCGCCCGCCTCTTCCGCCTGGTGACGGGGAAATGACACCCCGGTGTCAAGCTCAGAACCGGTAGGAGGCGGCCAGGCCCGCGCCGCGTCCCACCCGGGCCGGGGCCAGTCCCCAGGGCCCCTTTTTCCGGTGGAGACCGACGACGGCCTTGGCGGTGAAGTAGCCGATGAGGGACCCCACGAGGACATCCGAGGCCCAGTGGCAGTCGTCGTTGACCCGCGAGAGGGCCGTGAGGGCGGCGAGGCCGTACGCGACGGGGGCGACGGCGGCGTGGTCGTACTCCGAGGTGATGACGGTGGCGATGGAAAAGGCCGTCTGGGCGTGTCCGGAGGGGAAGGAGAGGCGGTCGGAGGAGAAGGAGGGACCGTCCCACTTGTCGTAGCGCCCCGACTCGTCGGGGGTGTGGCGGTGGGTGGCGTACTTGAGGACCTGGGTGAAAACCCCGGAAATGACGAAACTCTCCACCCCCAGGAGGGCCGCGCGCCGGGGCCTTTGGTCGTCCACGGCGTAGCCGTAAACCCCGAAGAGCCCCAGGGCGGGCAAGGTGTACCACCCCTCGCCGAGGGGCTTGGTGTACCTAGAGACCAGGTCCGTCGTCACGCCCCGGCGGCGGAGGGTCCAGTCGCGGATGTCCTGGTCGTAGGCGTAGAGGACGACGACGGCCGAGGAGAGGGCGGCGGCCGTCAGCCACTCCTGCTCCCGCCACCGGGCGGGGGCGGTGACGATCCGGGCGGTGTCGTTTACGTACCCCTTCAGGTAGTTCAGGTCGAGGCGGACCTCCCCGGGGGCCTCGGAGGCGGGCGCCCCCTGGGGGGGAGAGCCGTGACCAGACCCGGGGGCGAGGGAAAAGACCAGGAAAAACAAGAAAGCGAACGGGACGACCGACGGTTTTCTTCTCATCTCCTCCCTCCCGAGGCGGGGGGCCGTCCACCCCTCCCCATCACCATGACCCCCCCAGACCCCTCCCCCGGGGGCGACGGATCACCGCCCGGGAAGGTCCTCGACCCATAGCAGAACCCTCCGCCGCCCACAAGGGGAATTCCGGGGCATCACACCCGTTTGGCGTAAGTCGTGGCGGGATTGGATCGGAAAGGCGGCGGATCACCCCCGCCGGGGGCGGTTTTTCGAAAAACAAGCCGTTTTGCCCCATTTTGCCTTTCCAGGGGAAAAGGGGGCCGTTTGGGCCCCAAAATTTCCCCTCGGGTCATTTTATGAGCATAATATCCGTGCTATATCTGTAAAAACGAGGAACGAGGGGGCATGCCGGAGCTCCGGCATAGGTTAAATACTTGATATCGTTGGAGAATCAGCGATCGACAAAAAATTTCCCCCTCGGCGCCGCCTGTTAGCGACGCGCCCGCCCGGCCCGGCCGGCCCAGGTGGTGAGGCTTATTGGCATGAATAGTGCAGAGCAATTGGTAAACGGCGTTCAATCGGAGACGGACTATTACAGGTTAGGAGGATAACATGAAGAAGATGACCTTGAGGATGAAGTTGCTCCTGGGGGGATCCTGGCGGTCCTCATCCCCCTGTTGGTTGTGGGGGTCTTTTCCGCCGTCCGTTCTTCCCAGAGCCTGGAGAAGGAGGCCCTGGCCAGGTCGGAGCGGATCGCCGATTCCCTGGCGGCGATGGTGCAGATGGTCCTTAAGGAGGAGCTGAAGCTCGTCCACGAACTGGCCGCCATGCCCGAGACGGTCGCGGCGGCGTCCAAGTATTCCGCCGGCTCGCCGGCGGAGGCCGAGGTGGAGAGGATGAACGCCGCCCTGGCGGCCGTCATGAAGAGGATCGGCCACGACTACGACCAGTTCTACCTGGTGGACGCCAACGGCCGCATCTTCGCCGACAACGTGGGCGGCAAGCTCAAGGGCCTCGACGTTTCCGAGCGGGATTACTTCAAATCCGCCAAGGCCGGCAAGGCCGTGGTGAACAACGTGGCGAAATCGAAGGCGACGGGCCATATCGTGGCCCCCATCGGCGCCCCCATCTACGACGCCTCCGGCCAGTTCGTCGGCGTCGCCGCGGCGGCCGTGAAGATCGACTTCCTCCAGGAACAGTTCGACGCCGTCAGGGTGGGAAAGACGGGTTATCCCTTCATGGTCGACCCCAAGGGGATCGTCATCGCCCACCCCAAGAAGGAGTTCATCCTCGACTTGGATCTGACGAAGCAGGCGGGCATGGAGGCCATCGTCGCCAAGATGCTCGCCAAGCAGCGGGGTTCCGAGTCCTACGTCTTCAGGGGCGACAAGAAGATCGCCGGCTTCGCCCCCGTCCCCATCACGGGCTGGAGCGTCGGCTTCACCCAGAACGTGGACGAGTTTTTGGGAGACGCCCACTTCATCAGGAACGTCATCCTGGGTGTCAGCCTGGCCTTCCTCATCGTGACGATCTTGGCGGTCCTCGTCTTCGCGGGCAAGATCAGCAACCCCATCGCCCGGGCGGCCCACGACCTCAACGAATCGGCCCAGCAGCTCGTGTCGGCCTGCGCCGAGGTCTCGGGGGCCAGCCAGTCCCTGGCGGAAGGGGCCTCCCAGCAGGCCGCCGCCGTCGAGGAGACCTCCTCGTCCCTCGAGGAGCTGTCTTCCATGACGAAGCAGAACGCCGACAACGCCGAACACGCCAACGCCCTCATGAAGGAGACGACCAGCGTCGTCAACCGGGCCAAGGATTCCATGACGAAGCTGACGAATTCCATGGGCGAGATCTCCAAGGCCTCCGAGGAGACCTCCAAGATCATCAAGACCATCGACGAGATCGCCTTCCAGACGAATCTCCTGGCCCTGAACGCCGCCGTGGAGGCCGCCCGGGCGGGCGAGGCGGGGGCCGGTTTCGCCGTCGTGGCGGAGGAGGTGCGTAACCTGGCCATGCGGGCCGCCGAGGCGGCGAAGAACACGGCCGTCCTCATCGAGGACACGGTGAGGAAGATCGGCGAGGGCTCGGGCCTCGTCAGGACGACGAACGAGGACTTCATGGCCGTGGCCGACAGCGCCCTGAAGGTCGGCGAACTCGTGGCGGAGATCTCCGCGGCCTCCCACGAGCAGTCCACGGGGATCGATCAGATCAGCCGGGCCGTGGCGGAGATGGACAAGGTCGTCCAGCAGAACGCCGCCAACGCCGAGGAGACGGCCAGCGCCGCCGAGGAGATGAACGCCCAGGCCGAACAGGTCAGGCACGTGGCCAAGACCCTCATCGACGTCGTCGGCGGATCCGACGCCGTCGGCGGCCTCGGGAGCCTCAGGGAGGCCGTCACGAGGCGCAAGGCCGTCCCCGCCCCGACCCCCGCCGTCAAAAAAAGGCCGGACGTCAAGAAAGCGACGCCCGGTAAGCTCATCCCCCTGACGGACAAGGAGGAGGGCGAGTTCAAAGACTTTTGATAATCAAGTTCCCCCCTTCCCCCCGGTGTCCCCGCGAGCCGGGGGGATCTTTTTGTCCCCCCTCCGGCAACCGCCGCGGGAAAAGCTCATGGCCCGCCCCGACGGATCCCGGGGAAAAACCGCGGGCGACGGCCGGGCCGCAAACCACGGCGGTGAACCGCCATGAAACGGGGGGACGGGACGACCCCTTCTTTCCGAAATCTTGCCCAGCGATCCCGAGGCCTCACGAATTAGGTATCGTGTCTTTCAAGTTTTCTGGACCAGGCGGGCGAAGTGTTCGAAGGAGCGGTCGTAGGTCCGCTCCGCCTCCTTGGGGAAGGCGCAGGCGGGGAGCTGGCGCCGCTTGAGATGGTACGACAGGCAGTCGCAGCACAGACCCTTGCGGGGGCAGGGTTCGTAGGTGCAGTTGCAGGCGGCGAGGTTCTTTTCCTTCTTGCAGTCCATATTCCCACCTCCGACGGCGATTTGACCGGTTTATAGGCCCGCCGCCGCCCCCTGTCAAGGGAGGGTGCGCCCGCCCCGCCTTGCCTAAAGGGGTCGATTCTGATAGGGTCCCGAAAAAACGCCCGGGAAGGTGTCCATGAACGAAGTCCTCCTCTGGTTGGCCTTGATCCTCCTTTGCCTGACGGCGGCCCTGGGCGTCGCGACCCTCGTCCTCGTGACCCGCCACGGCAAAAAGACCGAGGAGACCCTGAGGGAGGAGCTCCGCCTCGCCAGGGAGGAGGCCAGGCTGTCCGCCCGGGACCTGCGGGAAGAGGTGACGAAGGGGATCGGCCTCCTGGGGGAGACCCTCTCCCGCCACCTCGAGGGCCTGGCGACGGGCCAGCAGGGCTACCTGCGGGACATGACCGCCCGCCTCGAGGACCTGAGCCGGTCCAACCGCGAGGCCCTCGACCGGATCCGGGACACCTTCGACGGGGGCCTGAGGGAGCTTCGGGAGGGCAACGAGCGGAAGCTCGAGGAGATGAGGAGGACGGTGGACGAGAAGCTCCACGAGACCCTCGAACGCCGCCTCGGGGAATCCTTCCGCCTCGTGAGCGACCGTCTCGAGGCGGTCCACAAGGGCCTGGGGGAGATGCAGAACCTCGCCGCCGGCGTGGGGGACCTCAAGCGGGTCCTCTCCAACGTGAAGACCCGGGGGACCTGGGGAGAGGTCCAGCTGGGGGCGATCCTCGAACAGATCCTGACCCCCTCCCAGTACGCCAAGAACGTCCGCGTCCGGCCCGGTTCCGCGGAGACGGTGGAGTTCGCCGTCCGCCTCCCCGGCCCCGCCGACGATCCGAACGCCTGCCTCTGGCTGCCCATCGACGCCAAGCTCCCCCAGGAGGACTACCTCCGCCTCCAGGAGGCGGCGGAGAGGGGCGACGGCGAAGCCCTCCAGCGGGCCTCCGAGGCCCTGGCGCGGGTCGTCCGGGGGGCGGCGAAGGACATCCGGGACAAGTACGTCCACCCCCCCCACACGACGGACTTCGGGATCATGTTCCTCCCCACGGAGGGTCTCTACGCCGAGGTCCTGAGGCAGAACGGCCTGGTGGAGGAACTCATCGGGACGTACCGCGTCGTCGCCGCCGGCCCCACGACCCTCGCGGCCGTCCTCAGCAGCCTGCGGATGGGCTTCCAGACCCTCGCCGTCGAGCGGAGGGCCTCGGAGGTCTGGAAGGTCCTGGGGGCCGTGAAGACGGAGTTCCGCCGCTTCGGCGAATTCCTGGACAAGATGAGGAGGCAGCTCGACACGGCCCGCAACACCCTCGACGAGGGCGGCACCCGGGCACGGGCCCTGGAGAGGAAACTCAAAGACGTCTCCGAGCTCCCCGACGACGAGGCCCGACAGGTCCTCGAGTGATCCCTTGACAGCCTCCCCTCCCCCCTTTAAGATGCCTCCCCCGAAAAAGGGAAGGGAGGTCATCGTCCTGGATCAAGACCCGACCACGGCCCCCGGCGGAAGAGACGCCCTGATGGAGAGGATCAGGGAACTGGAGGCCTCGGAGCGGAAGTACCGCCACCTCTTCGAGCGCTCCCCCGCCATGGTCTACCTCACCGATATCGACGGGGTCATCCTCGACATCAACGAGGGCGGCGTGGAGATGCTGGGCTACGAGAGGCGCGAGGAGGTGATCGGCCTCACGGCGGCCCGTTCCCTCTACGTGGACCCCGCGGACCGTCTCCGCTTCCAGGAGCAGATCTCCAAGACAGGCTCCGTGCGCGGTTTCGAGACGCGGATGCGGCGCCGGGACGGCCGGATCATCGACGTGAGCATCACCTCGGCTCTCCGCTTCGACGACGACGGGGCCGTGGCGGGCTACGAGGGTTTCGTCCTGGACATCACGGACAAGCAGCAGACCCGGCGGGCCCTCCAGGAATCGGAGGAGAAGTACCGCACCGTGGCGGAGAACACCCTCGTGGGGATCTGCTTCCACCAGGACGGCCGGTTCCGCTACGTCAACCGGCGCCTCGCCGAGATGCTGGGCTACGACTCCCCCGACGAGCTCCTGGGCGAGCCCTTCTGGGAGGTCATCCACCCCGACGACCGGGAGATGGTCCGTCTGAGGGGCCTGAGGCGCCAGCGGGGCCAGTTCCATCCCGAGCAGTACCCCTTCCGGGCCCTCCGGAAGGACGGCTCCGTCCTCTGGGCGGAGCTGTGGGCCTCCCCCGCCCTCTACCGGGGCCGGGCGGCGGTGGTCACCATGATCGTGGACATCACGGCCAACCGCCAGGCGGAGGAGGAGATCCGCCACCTCTCCCGCCGCCTCATCGAGGTCAGCGAGGAGGAGAAAAAGAACCTCGCCGCCGACCTCCACGACGACCTCGGCCAGAACCTCGCCTCTTTGCATTTCGGCCTCGAGGCCCTGGAACTCTCCCTCCCCCCCGAGGCGGCGGAGTCGAGGGAGAGGTGCCGCGCCCTCATCGGCCAGGTGGAGAGGATGGCGGAACAGGTCAGGACGACCATCTCCCGCCTCCGCCCCGATCTCCTGGACCACTTGGGCCTCATCCCCGCCATGGAGTGGTACGTCCAGGAATACCAGCGCAACCGCCCCGGCCTGGAGGTGGAGTTCCAGGCGGCGGGCTTCAAGAAGCGCCTCCCCCTCCAGATGGAGACGGTCCTCTACCGGATCCTCCAGGAGTGCCTCACCAACATCTCCAAGCACGCCCGGGCCAGAAAGGTAAAGATCTTCTTGACCTTCAGCTACCCGCGGATCATCCTCACCGTCAAGGACGACGGGGTGGGCTACAACCCCCGCGCACAGGCCTTCCCCGCCGAGGGCGGGCGGGGGATCGGCCTCCTGAGCATGCGGGAACGCATCGCCTCCCTCAAGGGGGTCGTCACCATCTCCTCGGCCCCGGGGAAGGGGACGACGATCAGGGTCGAGATCCCCCTCCTGGAGGAGGAGGCGTGAGGAAGATCCGGGTCCTCATCGCCGACGACCACGCCGTGGTCCGCGACGGCCTGAGGCAGATCATCAACGCCGAGGCCGACCTCGGCGTCGTCGCCGAGGCCCAGGACGGCGCCGAGGCCCTCGAGGCGGCCAAGGCCGCCAGGCCCGACGTGACGGTCCTGGACATCTCCATGCCCGTCCTGGGTGGTCTGGAGCTCATCGGCCTCGTCCGCTCCTCCGTCCCCGAGACGAAGATCGTCATCCTGACCATGTACGCCAAGGAGAGCTTCGTCTACCAGGCCCTCTCCCAGGGCGCCCTGGGGTACGTCCTGAAGGCCTCGCCCCGCATGGACATCCTCGAGGCGATCCGCGCCGCCCACCGGGGGGAATACTTCCTCAGTTCCGGCATCCGGGCGGAGGTCATCGGCCGCTACCTGCGGAACCGGGAGAAGTCGCCGGCGCCGCGGGGCTACGACCTCCTCACGGAACGGGAACAGCAGGTCTTCCGCCTCGTCGTGGAGGGCAACACGACGGGGCAGATCGCCGACATCCTCTGCGTGAGCGCCAAGACGGTGGAGAAGCACCGCCTGGCCGTCATGAACAAGCTGGGGATCCACGACCGCCTGGAACTCCTCAAGTACGCCATCAAGATCGGGATCGTCGATCCCGACCTCTGGGGGGGCTGACGAAAAAGGGGTGATTCACCCCATGCCGAATGGGTGATCCCCCCCATTGTCAATCCCCGCCCCGTCCCCTTAGAAGGGATCCTGCATCAAACCCTCTGGAAAGGAGTAACGGTATGGATCCCACCACTCTCAGCATCATCGGTATCGTCGTCTCGTTGGCCTTCATCGTCGTCTTCGCCCTGAGGGGATGGCACATCATCCTCCTGGCGCCCATGGCGGTGGTCCTCGTGGCCCTCTTCTCGGGCATGGACGTCCTGCCGGCCCTCATGGGGCCCTACATGAAGGGCTTCGTGAACTACGCGGCCAAGTTCTACCTCATCTTCTTGATGGGTTCCCTCTTCGGCAAGGTCATGGAGGACAGCGGCGCCGCCCGGTCCATCGCCGAGGGGATCCTCAAACTCGTGGGGAGGAAGAACCCCGTCAACGCCGCCATCGCCATCGCCGTCATCGGTCTGGCCCTGACCTACGGCGGCGTCAGCCTCTTCGTCGTCATCTTCGCCCTCATCCCCATCGGGCGGCCCATCTTCAAGGAACTCAACCTCCCCTGGCACCTCTTCGTCATCCCCTACACCTTCTCCATCGGCTCCATCACCATGACCATGCTCCCCGGCTCCCCCCAGATCCTCAACATCATGCCCACGAAGTACATGGCCTCCACGCCCATGGCGGCCCCCCTGTTGGGCATCGTCGGGGCCGTTATCGTGGCCGCCTTCAACTTCTTCTACTTCAAATACCAGCTCAAGAGGGCCCAGGCGAGGAACGAGGTCTACGTGGCACCCACGGGCCCGGGGGTGGTGGCGGGTGAAACGGCCCCCATGGAGAAGCTCCCCAACGTCTTTTTGAGCGTCATCCCCATGGTGGTCGTCGTCGTCATGCTCAACGCCTTCAAGCTCGACGCCGTCTGGGCCCTGGCGGGGGGCACGGCGGTCTGCCTCGTCTTCTTCTTCCCCTACTTCAAGAACATCCTCGACACCCTCAACAAGGGGGCCATAAACACCGTCATCCCCATCGTCAACACCTGCGCCGACGTCGGTTACGGCATGGCCGTGGCCGCCACGAGCGGTTTCAAGGTCATCTCCTCCTGGATGCTCAACCTCCCCATGCACCCCATCGTCTCCCTCTCCATCGCCACGAACATGATGGCGGGCATCACCGGTTCCGCCTCGGGCGGCCTGGGGATCATCCTCGAGACCCTGGTGCCCAAATACCTGGCCCTGAACCTCTCGCCGGAGCTGATCCACCGCATCGCCACCATGTCGGCGGGCTGTTTCGACGCCATGCCCCACAACGGCGTCGTCATCACCTTCCTGGCCGTGACGGGCCTCACCCACGCCAACGCCTATAAGCACATCTTCCTGGGGCACATCGTCGCGACCATCATCGCCCTTCTGGTGGTCATACCCCTGGGCGTGATGATCTACTGATAAGCAAGGAGGAAAGACATGTCAGGTAAAGAGATAGAGAAAATCGCCGTCCTCGGCGGCGGCCTCATCGGCGCGGGATGGGCCGTGAACTTCCTCTGGAAGGGTTACCCCACGGCGGTCTACGACGTCTCCGAGGAGGCCCTCGAGGCGGCCCGCAAGCGGGTGAGCGGGAGTTTCGACTACCTCGCCGCCAAGGGGATCGTCTCGGCCGACCAGGCCCGGGTGGCCATGGGCCTGGCGCGGTACACCACCGACATCGCCGCGGCCCTGAAAGACGCCGACCTCATCCAGGAGGCGGCGCCGGAACGCTACGAGGTCAAGCGGGACCTCCTGGCCCAGGTGGACCGGTTCGCCAAGGAGGAGGCCGTCTTCGCCAGCAGCACCTCGGGGCTCCTCATCAGCCGCATCGCCGAGGGTTCCAAACACCCCGAACGCTGCCTGGGGGCCCACCCCTACAACCCCCCCTACCTCATCCCCCTCGTGGAGATCAGCAAAGGGGAAAAGACGGCCGAGGAGTACCTCCAGCGGGCCTATGACTTCTACCGCGCCCTGGGCAAGGAACCCATCATCCTGAGGAAGGAGGCCCTGGGCTTCATCGCCAACCGCATCTCCGTCGCCCTCTACCGGGAGGCGGTGGATCTCGTCTGGCGGGGGGTATGCTCCGTGGCCGACGTGGACAAGGCCGTCACCTTCGGCCCCGGGTTGAGGCTGGCCCTCATGGGGCCCAACCTCATCTATCAACTCGGCGGCGGCCAGTACGGCGTCAAGGGCATCCTCCACCACATCGGTCCCACCGTGGAGGATTGGTGGGCCGACATGGCGGACTGGAAGAAGTGGCCCGAGGGTTGGGGCGACATGGCCCAGGAAGGGGTCCTCAAGGAGATGGAGGAACGACCCGCCTCCCAGGGGCGGACCCCGGAGGAGATCGCCCGCTGGCGGGACGACGGTCTCATCACCCTGTTGCGTTTTCACGGAAAGATCTAAGACCAAAGGAGGTAAGAGCATGGAAATAAAGAACGTAAGCGTCGTCGGCCTGGGGACCCTGGGGACACAGATCGCCGTCCAGTGCGCCTCTTACGGTTACGCCGTCAAGGGGTTCGACACCGTCCCCGACAGTTACCCCAAGACCCTCCAGAAGGTGAAGGGGATGATGGCGGCCATGGGGAAAGGCCCCACGGTCCCCAAGGAAAAATGGGACGAGGCGGCCGGCCGGGTGACGGTGACGGCCGATCTCGGGGAGTGCCTCAAGGAGGCCGACCTGGTCATCGAGGCCGTCCCCGAGGTCCTGGACCTCAAGCGTAAGACCTTCGCCCAGATGGACGAGCTGGCCCCGGCCCACGCCATCCTGGCCACCAACAGCTCCTCCATCCCCATCTCCAGGATCGAGGACGCGACGAAGCGTCCCGAGAGATGCCTCAACATCCATTTCTACCAGCCCGCCGTCGGCTTCATCCTCTGCGACGTCATGGGGGGGACCAAGACGGACCCCGAGGTCATCGAAACGGCCCGGCGGTTCATCAAGTCCCTGGACCTCATCCCCCTCAAGGTGAACAAGGAGATCCTCGGCTTCTGTTTCAACAGCGTCTGGCGGGCCGTCAAGAAGCAGACCCTCTACATGGCCTGCAACGGCTTCGTCGATTTCAGGGACATCGACCGGGCCTGGATGGTCTTCACGGGCATGCCCTACGGGCCCTTCGCCATGATGGACATGGTGGGCCTCGACGTCGTCTACGACATCGAGATGTCCTACTACAACGACTCGAAGGACCCGAAGGACCTGCCCCCCGCGGCCTTCAAGGAGATGATCGACCGCGGCGAGCTCGGCGCGAAGACGGGCAAGGGTTTCTACACCTACCCCAACCCCGAGTGGGCCCAACCGGGTTTCCTCAAGGGATAACGAAAGGAGAAAACGATGAAGGAAAAAGCAGTCATCACCGCGGCGATCACGGGGAGCATCCACACCCCCACCATGTCGCCCTACCTGCCCATCACCCCCAAGCAGATCGCCGACGAGGCCGTCCGGGCCTACGAGGCGGGGGCGGGGGTGGTACACATCCACGCCCGTAACCCCGAAAACGGCATGCCCTCGCCGGACCTCAACCTCATGGAGGAGATCATCACGGACATCAAGGGGCGCTGCCCCGTCGTGATCTGCATCACCACCGGCGGCGGCATGGGCATGACCATCGAGCAGCGCGTGGCCCCCGTGGTCAAGTTCCGGCCGGAGCTCGCCTCTTGCAACGCCGGGTCCATGAACTGGGGACTCTTCCCCATGCTGACCCGCTTCAAGGAATGGAAGTACGACTGGGAGAAATTCATGCTCAACATGACGGAGGACTTCATCTTCCCCAACACCTTCAAGACCCTCAGGGAGTACTGCGAGAACTTCAACAAGAGCGAGACGAAACCGGAGTTCGAGATCTACGACGCCGGCATGGTGAACAACGTCGCCTTCCTCATCCAGGCGGGCTACATCAAGACCCCCGTCTATATCCAGTTCGTCCTGGGGATCCTCGGCGGCCTGTCGGCGAGCCCGGAAAACCTCATGTTCCTCGTGGAGCACGCCAAACGTCACATCGGCGACTTCGAGTTCTCCGTCTGCGTCGCCGGCAGGGCCCAGTTCCCCATCTGCACCCAGTCCCTCCTTCTGGGCGGGAACTGCCGCGTCGGCCTCGAGGACAACCTCTACCTCGAAAAGGGGCAGCTGGCGAAGAGCAACGCCGAACAGGTGGCCAAGATGGTCCGCATCGCCCGGGAACTGGGGATCGAACCCGCCGACCCGGAAGAGGCGAGAAAGATCCTCCGTCTCAAGGGCCGCGACAAGATCGGCTACTGACGGATTCAGACCCTCCTTAGGGGGCGTCGCGCCGCTGCGGCGCCCCCCCTTCCTTTCCCCTTTTCGTCCTTGACATTTCCGTCCCCTTCTGACCCATACCACCTATCAGCGACGGCATCAGGCACCGTTTGACATGACGAACGAGCGGAAGATCATCACCTTCACCTTCGCGGCCCACTACCTCTTCCACTTCTACGAGCTCGCCTTCCCCGCCCTGGCCCTCTCCCTCGCGGCCTCCCTGGGCCTGGACCTCGGCGGCGTCCTCGCCCTCGCCTTCCCCATGTACCTCCTCTTCGGCCTCTTCTCCCTCCCCTGGGGGATCCTGGCCGACCGCCTCGGCAACCGCCTGGCCATCATCGTCTTCTTTCTGGGGACGGGGGCGGGGGCCCTGGGGACGGCCCTCTCCTCGACACCGACGGCCCTCATGGTCTGGCTCGGCGTCGTCGGTTTCTTCGCCTCCATCTACCACCCCGCGGGGATGGCCATGATCTCCCGGGGGACCCTCAACCGGGGCACGGCCCTGGGCATCAACGGCGTCGCCGGTTCCCTCGGCATGGCCACAGCGCCCCTCCTGGCCGGCCTCCTCAACTGGCTGGCGGGGTGGCGGTGGGCCTATCTGGCGGCGGCCCTCTTCGCCCTCCTCTGGGGGGCGGCGATGGCCATGACCCCCATCGACGAGACCGAGGTGAAGAGGGCCGACACGGGAGGCGAAGGGGGCCAAGGAGCCGACATGAGAAGGTTCGTCGTCCTCTGCCTCGTCGCCACCCTGGGGGGTCTCGTCTACCGCATCAACGTCGTCTCCCTGCCGCCCCTCATCGAGCTCAAGGCGGGCTTCCTCGGCCGCTCCCTCATGGAGATACCCTGGCTGAAGGCCGAGGGCCTCTCCACCATGGCGGCGGGCCTCCTCGTCACCCTCATCTACATCGTGGGGATGTTCGGGCAGCTCACGGGCGGCGCCCTGGCGGACCGCTATCGCCTCGTCCGGCTCTACCTCCTCTTCAACCTCACCTGCCTGCCCCTCGTCTTGATGATCCGGTCCGTCACCGAGGCGCCCCTCGTCATCGCCGGGGCCGTTTACGTCTTCTTCGCCCTGGGGATCCAGCCCATCGAGAACAGCCTCATCGCCCACTTCACCCCCGGCCGCTGGCGCTCGACGGCCTACGGGATCACTTCGGTCCTCATCTTCGGGGTGGGGGCCCTGGCGGTGCCGTGGGTGGGGAAGATCTCCCGGGACTGGGGCCTGGAGAACGTCTATCTCCTCTCGGCGGCCCTCATCTGCCTCATCGTCGTCGGCATCCTGTTCATCTCCGGACGCGACCCCTATTTTTTCCGCAAAACAGGCTCCAGAAAATCGAGCTCTTGAGAATTGAGCACGACTTCGCCCAACTTTGAGAGGGCCCGGGGGATCTGGTCGAGGAACCAGGGGCGCCCCCGCACGAGGCCCAGGTAACCGTAGGCCCCGAGGGCCTGCATGAGGCGCTGGGCGGCGGCGAGGTGAAAGAGGCGGCGGAATTCCCGCCACGGCCCGACGGACGGGTCGAGGCGATGGTAATATTTCAGGTACTCCTCCCGCTCTTCCCCGGGCAGGTCCACGTAGGGGTCCCAGAGGAGGGAGGCGAGGTCATAGAGGGGGCTCCCGAGGCGGAGGCCCTGGAAGTCGACGAGAAAGACGTCGTCCCGGCGGACCATGATGTTGCGGGACTGGAAGTCCCGGTGGATGAGGCAGGACGGACCGGCCAGGAGGGCCTCCGCCGCCTTTCTCCCCCCCTCGTCGAAGGCCGCGGCCTCTTGATGCGTGAGGCGGATACCCCGGAGGGCCTCCAGGAAACGCACCCGGAAGTAATCCCTTTCCCAGGCGTAGAGATCGGCGTCGAAGGGGGGCGGCAACTCGATCCCCGCCGCCCGGGCCTCGCCCGGGGGGATGGAGTGGAGCCTCTTCATCGCCTCGAGGGCCCGACGGTAGAGGGGTCCCCTGACCGCCTCACCCTCGGGGAAGCAGGACCACAGGTCCCTCTCCCCCAGGTCCTCCATGACGATCACGGCCCGCCGGGGATCGTGATGGAGGAGGGCGGGCACGGGCACCCCCCGGGCCTTCAGGAAGGCGGCCAGGGGGGCGAAGAGTCGGTTTTCCCTCACCTCGGCGTCGTAGACCATGACCACGGCCGACCCGTCCCGCCAGCGCAGGCGGTGGAAGACCCGGTTCGATCCGCCCCCCTCCATCATCTCCACCTCCAGCCCCCCGGGATCCCCGAGGCCCAAGGGCGCCCCATACTCGGAAAAGGGGGCGTGGACCCGGCCCATCCCTTCATCCCTGAGGGCCTCGTAGGCCGCGACGGTCCCCACGTCGCACCAGCGGCCCTCGTCGATGACGACGCCCCCCACCGCCCCCGCCTCCTGTCGGACCAGGTCGATGAAGACCGGCACGATATCCTGTATCTTGCCGGGGGCGAGCCTCCGCAAAAAGGGGCGGGCCACGATGTAGATCCCCGTGAACTGGCACAGCCTGGCGGCACGACGCCCGAGGGCGAAACGGAAATCGACGATCCTCCCCCCTTCGTCCAGGCCGACGTTCGGAGTCGGCCCCCCGCTGCGGAGGGCGACGGTCACCTCCCGGCCCTGGTCGCCGTGGGCCGCCAGCAGGGGTCGGAGGGGGAGATCGGAGAGGATGTCGCCGTTGTAGACGAAGATCTCCCCGTCGTCCGGGTGCAGGAGATCCTCGATGTTCTTCAGACCGCCTGCCGTGTCGAGGAGGACCGGTTCGTGGCGGAAGGTGATGGGGACGCCCCGCCACCTCCCCCGGGGAAAGGCCTCGTGAAAACGGTGGGCGAGGTGGTGGGTGTTGACGATGAACCTCTCCACCCCCACCCCGATGAGGTGGTCCATGGCGTAGGTGATCATGGGCCGCCCGGCGACGGGCAGGAGAGGTTTCGGACACCGGTCCGTCAGGGGGCGGAGGCGCCGCCCAAGTCCCGCCCCGAGGATGAAGGCCGTCTTGATCCGGGCCGTCACGGATAGATCACCGCCGGGGTGGCGCCGGGGAAATAGTGCCTCAGGATGGCCTCGCAGGTGTAACCCCTAACCGCCATGGCGGCGGCCCCGACCTGGCACATCCCCACGCCGTGACCCCAGCCCGCCCCGTAGAGGACGAAACGATCGGGGGCCCCCTTCCCCCCTTCCCGGGCGACGACGAAGGCGCTGCTGAGGAGATGGCTTTCGGAGAGCCAGCGCCGGATCTCCAGTTCCTTCCCCACGACGACGGTCCTTTCTGAACCCTCGATCCTCAGGCGGATGATCCGCCCCGACGGCCCCCGCTCGAGGGGGACGAGATCGCGCAGTCGCCCGAAGGAGAGGCCCGACTTCTCCTCGATGATACCCTCCAGGCGCCGGCGGTCGTAAACGACCCGCCAGCGGAAGAAATCAGCCGTCTCGCGGTCGTAATCGGGCAGGATCTCCCCGAGGAGGGCCTGATCCCTCAGGCGGCAAAAGGCGGGGGGATCGGCGAGGATCCAGGCCCGGGCCTCCTCCTCACCCCGCCGGGGGGGGAAGTCCGCCTCGCCGTCGGAGACGGAGGTCAAATAGGGGACGTGACGGGGCTCCCAGACGTTGGCGAAATCCTCCGTGATGCCGCCGCAGGCCTTGTGGTAGCGGGCGTCGCAGACCTCCCCGCCGTGCAGGAGGACCAGCCCCCGGGTCTCCCGGACCGCCGCGGCCGCCCCCTCCCCCGTCACGTGACCGACACCCTGATAACGCTGGCAGTGATCGTCGGCACAGACGTCGTAACCCTCGTGGTCCTCCCGGCCGTACCAGCGGACGATCTCGTCTCCCGTCTCCCGTCGCCCGTCATCGCCCGCCCCGAGATCACACCCTTCTCGGCGCCTCAAGAGGGCCAGAAGCCAGCTCCGGGAGGCGACGGCGTGGGCCTTGAGAAACTCCTTGGGGGCCTTCTCCCGCATCTCCGAGGCCACGACGCTCTCGAGGTAGGTCTCGAGGGGGATCTCGTTTATGACCCGCAGGCGCCCCTCCGGCGTCCCCTCCAGGACCAGATCGCCGGCGTAGGTCTGTCTCCGCCTCCGCTCCCAGTGGAAGGAGATGCCGATCGTCACGTCCTCGAGGCAAAACAGGGACCCCGGGGACCCTTGCAGGCGCAGGCGATCCCGCCCGGCCGCCGTCAGTCCCCCCGGGGAGGAGAGCCTCACCCCACCGTCCGGCGTCGCGGCGGCCGCGAAACCCGTCTCTCTCCACGTCGAGCCGCCCAGGGTGAAAGACCCCTCGAGATACCCCCTCACCTCCCGACGGCCCTCCATGATCCCCACCCGGACCGTCGGTTCCCCTCCGCCCTTCATCTTCACCACTTTCCCCCTTTTGCCTTTCGTTTCCGGCTCTATAGAGGGATCCCCCCGGCAAGTCAAGAAAGGGCGCCATATTGAAGGGCCGTCCTAAAGTTTGCCTCCCCCGTTGCCGATATAAGGGTGTAGACCTCAACACGGCACGCCTTGTCGTCTCGAGGGTAAACCCCGTCAGGAGCTCACATGGGCCTCGTACAAACGGCGAACTTGCGGGAAGGGATGGTCCTCGCCGGGGACGTCCTCGACACCTCGGGCCGCCTGCTCATCGCCAGGGGGACGGAGCTCACCCCCCGCGGGATCCGGGTCCTCAAGATGTGGGGGGTGATCGAGGCGGACGTCGAGGGGGTGGGGGACGAGGAAGGGGGCAGCGGCCTCGGCCCCGACCTCGATCCCGACTTTGTCGCCGCGGCGGAGCGAAAGGCCAGGGCCCTCCTTCCTTACACGAACATCGACCACCCGGCGGGAAAGGCCCTCTACCGCCTCTGCGTCGCCCGCCTCGCCCGGGGCAAGACGGATCCCGAGACGGTGGCCCGCTGGTCGCGACCGGAGGAATATCACCCCGATAACACGGACGAGGGGAAGGTCCGGATCCCCGTCAACATCGTCAAGGCCGTCGGCGACAGCATCCCCCTCTCCACCTTGCCCGACGTCTTCCACCAGGTGAACGAGGTCCTCCTGCGCCCCTCCAGCTCCGCCCAGGAGATCGCCGAGGTCATCGAGAAGGACACGAACCTCTCCGCCCGCATCCTTAGAATCGTCAACAGCGCCTTCTACAACTTCCCCTCCCGGATCGACAAGATCTCCCGGGCCGTCACCATCATGGGGACCAGGCAGATGGCCACCCTGGCGAGCGGCATCAACTGCCTGAAGATCTTCCAGATGATACCCTCCCGGGTCGTCGACATGAAGTCCTTCTGGGAGCACAGCCTCCTGTGCGGCCTCGGGGCGCGGCTCCTGGGGGGTTACAAGAACATCCAGAACACGGAGCGCCTCTTCGTGGCGGGGATGCTCCACGACATGGGTTTGTTGGCCCTCTACAACCGCCTGCCCGATGTCGCCTGCCTGATCATCGAGAAGGCCCGCAGCGAATTCCGGCCCCTCCACGAGGTGGAGAAAGAGGTCTTGGGCCTCGATCACGCCGAGCTCGCCCATATCCTCATGAAGCGCTGGCGTTTTCCCCTGTCCCTGGAGACGATCATCAGGTATCACCATAGCCCCCTCCGGTCGCCGAACACCCTGGAGGCGGCGATAGTCCATTTGGCGGACATGATCGCCATCGCCGCCGGCTCAGGTTTCAGCGGCGAGAGGAGGGTCCCCCCCCTGGAGGCGGAGGTCTGGGACCTTTTGGGTATCTCCCCCTGCACCATCCCCGTCGTGGCCGACCAGGCCCTCAGGCAACTGGATGAGATCTTCCATTATTTCCTCTATGATGCGCCTTAGGGAACCCCCCCTCCACCTCGACCTCAACCTGGAGGAGCGGATCCGCTACCTCGAAGGGGTGAACCGCTTCGTCCTCGACGCCCTCGACACGGCGGCGACCCTGGGGGATTTCCAGGGACAGATCAACCGTCAGGGCGACCCCGCGGTGATCATCGCGGAGACGCGCCGCCGCCTCAGGGCCCTCATCCCCTTTCGGGGGACGGCATTCTATCTCGTCAACGACGAGACGAGGGAGTTCGAACCTTTCCAAATCGACCCGCCCGCGGAGGAGGCGTTTTTCCGCCGGGCGACGGACCAATTGATCGAGGAGGGGACCTTCGCCTGGGCCCTTAGGGAAAAGAGGCCCCTGATCGTCCCCTGCCCCGGCGTCCCCAAGAGGCTCCTCCTCCACGTCATGGCCACGGCCTCGCAGATCCACGGGATGTTCATGGGGATCCTCAAACCCCACGAGGAAAAGGTCAACGACATCTCCCTCTCCTTCCTTTCCCTGATCCTCCTCCACAGCTCCAACGCCCTGGAGACCTACTCCCTCTACGAACAGATCGGCAGGATCAAGGAGGGCCTCAACGGCGCGAAGAACTACCGGAACCTCTTCGAAGCCGCCCCGGACGGCGTGGAGGTCCTCGACCAAACGGGACGCCTCGTGGACTGCAACGCCATGCTGTTGAAGATGACGGGCTACGGCCGGGAGAAGATCATGGGCGCCCATCCCTCCCTCTGGTGCCCCGAGGCGGGCGAGGAAAACTCTTCCCGTTTCCTCGCGGCCCTGAAAAAAGAGGGGGAGAGGGAGGCGGAGGTGGAGTTCGTCAATGCCCAAGGGGACCGTATCCCCGTGTGGCGCAAGGAGAGGGCGTTCTATGACGACGAGGGGCGTTTTCTCGGCGTCGTCGTCTACAACCGCGACCTGTCCCGCCTGAAAAAGGCCGAGGCGGAGCGGAGGGAGCTGGAGGCCCGCCTCCAGAGGGCGAAACGCATGGAGGCCCTGGGCACCCTGGCGGGCGGCGTGGCCCATGACCTGAACAATATCCTCAGCGGCCTCGTGAGCTACCCCGACCTCCTCCTGATCAGGACGCCGCCGGGGGACCCCATGCGGAAACCCCTCGAGGTCATCAAAAAATCGGGGGAAAAGATCGCCGCCATCGTCCAGGACCTCCTCACCCTGGGGAGGCGCGGCGTCGTCCAGACGGGCGTCGTCGATCTCAACGCCGTCGTCGCGGAGCACCTGCGCTCGTCGGAGCACGAGCGCCTCTGTTACTACCACCGGGGCGTGCGGTTCCGGACGGATCTTAAGGAGGGGCTGAACAACGTCTCGGGATCGAAGTTCCACCTGGGGAAGGCCGTCATGAACCTCCTGTCCAACGCCGCCGAGGCCATCACGGGCGAGGGGGAGGTCACCATCACCACCCGCAACGTCACCCTGACGGGTCCCCTCAAGGCCCTCGACCGTATCCCCCCGGGGGACTACGTGGTCCTGACCGTGGCCGACACGGGCAGCGGTATCTCCCAGGAGGACATGGAGAGGATCTTCGAGCCCTTCTACTCCAAGAAGGTCCTGGGGAGGAGCGGCACCGGCCTGGGGATGACGGTCGTCTGGGGGATCTGCAAGGACCACGGGGGCCACATCGACATCAGGAGCCTCCCCGGCCGGGGGACGGAGATCTCCCTCTACCTGCCCGCGACGCGGGAAAAGGCCGCGGCCGAGAAGGCCCCAATCCCGCCGGAGGCCTACCAGGGCAAGGGGGAGAAGATCCTGGTGGTGGACGACTCACCCCAGCAGCGGGAGATCGCCTCCGAGATCCTGGAAGAGCTCGGTTACCGCGTCGTCACGGCGGCGAGCGGCGAGGAGGCCGTGGCCTATATCAAGGATCACACGGTGGACCTCGTCCTCCTCGACATGATCATGGACCCCGGGATGGACGGCCTGGACACCTATCGGGAGATGATCAAGGTCCGACCGGGTCAGAAGGCCGTCATCGCCAGCGGCTTCTCCGAGACGGAGCGCGTCCGGGAACTGCATCGCCTCGGGGTGAGGCAGTACATCAAAAAGCCCTACCTCATGGAGCAGATCGGTCTGGCCATCCGCTCCGAACTGGACGGCGAGGGATCCCCTTAGAACCCCGAGGGTAAAAGACCCCTCAACCCTTGTCCTTCGCCTCCTCCCAGAGGCGGTCCAGCTCCTGAAGATCCGTCCCGGGGAGGTCCTTGCCCTCTTCACGCAGACGCCTCTCCATATAGGCGAAGCGGGCGATGAATCTCTCGACGCTGCCCCGGAGGGACTCCTCGGCCTCCACCTCCAGAAACCGACAGAGATTGACCAACGTGAAGAGGCAATCCCCCATCTCCGCCGCGACGACCTCGCCCCGGCCCGTCTGGGCCGCCTCCTTCAACTCTTCGAGCTCTTCCGCCACCTTCGCCCACACCCCCCCGACGTCGGGCCAGTCGAAACCGACGGCGGCGGCCCGCCGCTGGATCTCCTGGGCCCTCCTCAGGGCGGGGAGGGAGCGGGGGATCCCGTCGCCGATCCCCTTCCTTCCCCGCTGCTCCACCTCTCTCTTGATGGTCTCCCAGTTGGCCTTCACCTCTTCGACGCCGGCGACGGTGACGCGGCCGAAGACATGGGGGTGTCGGCGGATCATCTTTTCCCTCACGGTTTGGCAGACCTCTTCCAAGGTGAACTCCCCCCGTTCCTCCGCCAGGACACAGAGAAAGAGGACCTGAAAGAGGAGATCGCCGATCTCCTCTTTCACCTCCTTTGGATCGCCGGCATTGACGGCGTCGACCACCTCGTGGGCCTCCTCGAGGAGATACCTCGTCAGGTCCCGGTCCGTCTGGCGGCGGTCCCAGGGACAGCCCCGGGGGCCCCTGAGGGTCCGGACGAGGTCGAGGAGGGAGGCCACGCCCGCGCCCGCGCACCCGTCCTCCGGAGGCCCCTTTTGATCCTTGTCTCTCTCGGTCATGGAAAGATGCCCCCTTGGCAACCCTTCTGCATCCCTTCCCTTTTTCGGGCAAAAGGGGTATTGGATCGTCATCTCATAACAGGGGAGCGAAGGGAGGAGGTTATCATAAAACGTAAGGGCATCGTTTGGACCCTGCTCTTCGTCCTCCTCACGGCCGTCGCCCCCGCCGGGGCGGCGTGGGGAGGCGGTGTCCCGGGGCGTTTCGACTTCTACGTCCTGGCCCTGAGCTGGTCGCCCGCCTTCTGCGACGAGGCCCGGAACCGCGACCACCCCCAGTGTCGGGCCGCCTCGCCCTCCGCCTTCGTCCTCCACGGCCTCTGGCCCCAGTACGAACGGGGCTACCCCCGTGACTGTTCCGCCATCCCCTTCCCCGAGGGGCTCAAGGCGGAGTTCCCGAAACTCTTCCCCCACGACGCCCTCTACGCCCACGAGTGGCGAAGGCACGGCACCTGTTCGGGCCTCTCGCCCCGGGGTTACCTCGCCCTGGCCAAGAGGATCCGAGAGGGGGTAATCATCCCCCCGGCCTACGAGGGGCCGGACAAACCCCTCCGTCTCACGGTGGAACGGCTCCGTTCCGATTTCATCCGCTCCGACGGCCGCCTGTCGCCCCGGGGCATCGTCCCCGTCTGTTCCCACGGGGGGCGCTTCCTGAAGGAGGTCTGGCTGTGTTTCGAAAAAGACGGCCGACCCCGGGACTGCAGCGAGGAGATCCTCAAGAGGGGCCGCAAGACCTGCCGCCAGGAGACCTTTCTCCTCAAGCCGCCCCGGCCTTGACCCCTCGTCGCTGGGGCGTCAAGGCTGTGGGGAGCCGACGGCGGCTCATAGGTAACCCAGGCCCCGGGACTCCTTGCAGGCGCGGCACCAGGGTGTGTAACCGCACTGGCCCCGGCAGCCTTCAAAATCCTGGTCCGCCTTGTCCGGCAGGGGGACATCGCAGTATCCCGCCCATCTCGTCTTGATCTCCCGGATGAATGCCAGGGGGTCTTCCGTTTCCAGGGCGATGATCTCCCCGGGACAGACGTTCTTCCCGTCGGGTGTCAGGATAGCCTCCACGATCTCCTCGGCCCTGAGGTCCAGGCCGTGGCGGGCGAGGAAGTCCCGGGCGGGCACGGAGGCCACGCGGGCCCGGACGGCGGCCACGAAACCGGCGTAGACCATCAGGCGGGCCGCCGCCAGACCCACGACCCGGTCCCAGACCACGACCCGGCCCCGGGAGGCGTCGTACCCCTCCAGGCAGTCGATGAGGGGCTTGATCCCCCGTTCGCGGCCCCGGTGGACGATCTCCCCGTCCCGGACGAGGACGAGACTGAAGGCGGATAAATCGGCCGTCTCCAAAAATCAACCTCCTAACCTTCGGCCCCGTTCACCGGGACCCCCTGGAACCACCCGAGCCCCGGCACGGGGAGGGAGAACCGGACCCGCTCCCAACCCCCTTCGCCTTCGTACCCCACGGCGGCGAGGAAGAGGCCGGACGGCGGGGCGGTCAGGGGGGCCAGATCGACGGCGCCTCCATGGAGGGCCGCCTCCAGGTCCCCGCTGCCCATCTTCCCCCTCCCCACCTCCACGACGGCGCCCACCATACGGCGGATCATCTTCCAGAGGAAGTGGGAGGCCACGAAAGAGAGGAGGAGAAGGTCGCCCCTCCTTGCGAGGCCGACGTCGTGGATAAGGACCAGGGGGGAGAGGTTCTTGTCCCGCCGCTTGTCGGCGAAGGCCCCGAAGTCGTGAAGGCCCTTGAACAAGGCGCAGGCCGCCGCCATCCTGTCCGTGTCCAGGCGGTCCTTGACCCACCAGAGATAGCGCTTGCCGAAGGCCGAGCGGCGGCGGGAGATGACATAGACGTAGGCCCGCCATTTCGCGTCGTGGCGGGCGTGGAATCCCTCCGGGGCCTCCCGGACGGAGAGGACGTTGATCGTGGCCGGGAGGAGGTCGTTCAAATCGTTCTGCAACCGCCGGGGCTCCAACCTCCTGGGGCACCTGAGATGGGCCACCTGACCCAGGGCGTGGACGCCGGCGTCGGTCCGTCCGGCCCCCTGGAGATCCACCTCACCCCCCGTGACCCTCTCCGCCGCCTCCCGGAGGGTCCCCTGGATGGAACGGGCGTTCTTCTGGGCCTGCCAACCGGCATAACCGGTCCCGTCGTACTCCAGGAGGAGGCGGTAGTTCATGGGGTCTTATTTGACGACCACGGGGAGGGGTTGGCGGTCCGAGGCCCACAGCCCCTTCAGACCGTGGGCCGCCGGATCGGGGCAACGGACCTCGACCTGTCCGTCCCGGCGGGTGACAAGATAGGGCCTGCCCGTGGCGGGGCAGCGGAGATCGGCCGGGGGCGTCTTCCCCCCCTGGAGGAGGGCGGCGGCCTTCCAGAGATTGTTCAGGCAGGCGTCGGCGACGGCGTCGGTCTCGTAGGTGCCGAGGCGAAGGGGCTTGTTCGGTTTCATCGCCTCCATGACCCGGGGGGCCTGGAGGGCCGCCACGACGAGGCAAAGGAGGACGACGACGCCCAGGGTGATCCGCCAGGCCCTGGTATCCCTGAGGCGGGGCCGGGGGGGTGCCTTTTCCTCCTTTTCGGCGATGTAACGCTCCGCCCGCTCCACGGCGCACCGGGGGCACCAGAGTTCCCCCTCGGCCTTCACCGTCCCGTCCAGGGGTATCTCGGCACCGCAACCCCGGCAGCGGGGCCGGGCCTTTTCCTCCTCACCCACCGTTGTCTTCCCCCGCCGGTTTATCCGACCCCCCTCGGCCCGTAGTCACTGCACCACCCTCAGGTTGTCGAAATAGACCTCCGAATTGTCCCACGTCCTGAATCCCCCCATGCCCGACGGGAAGGTGGAGTCCTTGAACTCCAGGACCTTCGTCCCGTCGACGGTGATGACGTGCTGGTCCCCCTTCACGGCCACGGAGACCTGATGGGACTGACCGTAGACGGGGAAACCGGCCGGCATGGGCGCCCGGGCGATGGGGGATTGCTCTTTCCCGTCTATGACCTTGCGCACGATGAACGCGTTGCCGAAACCGGGATCGTACTGAAAGATGTAACCCGTGACGTCCTTCTTCCCGTCCGACCGGTAATAGATACCGTAACCGTTGCCGGCCGTGAGGGTGGCCGTCGTCCTGATCTCGTAATCCGTCCAGGCCTTGTCGCCGAAGGCCAGGCGGGCCTCCCCCTTTTTGCCCAGGGACCTCAGGGCGCCGTCGACGATGGCCCAGTCGCCGGAGTTGGCCTTGAGACCCCCCATGTTGTCGAAGGAGCTTGAAAACAGAACGTTCTCTGATGGTTGCGCGACGGCGGCGTAATGGATGGAACAGGCCAAGATGGGCTGGGGGCTCTTCTGGACCCAGGCGTAGACACCCCCGCTGGGGCATTGGGGTTCCTTCGCGAGGAAACCGGCCCTGACCAGTTCGTCTAATCCCGCGCTCTCCCTGGCCCGGTCGAGGTTGAAGGCCGCCTCGGCCCGCTCGGCGGCGTAGCGGTTCCCGAGACAGGTCGTGGCGCGGGCCCTCTCCAGGTAAGCCTTCATGAGGGGGACGGCTATGGTCGTCAAGACACCTATGAGGGCGATGACGACCATCAGCTCCAGAAGGGTGAAACCGCCCCTCGATCTCAGGCCTCTTTCGCTCAAGCCTTCACCGCCTTTCGACATCGAAAAGGACATTCCTGATCTTGAGGAGGAGTATATCTTTCTTGACCGGTTTCTTCAAGTAATCGAGGGCCCCCATCTCCAGGCCCTTGATCTCGTCCTCCTCTCCCACGCGGCCCGTCAGGAAGATCAAGGGCGCCCCGATCCCCTTCTGGTTCTTGATCTCCAACAACTTGAAGCCGTCGAGGTTGGGCATGTTGATATCGGAGATGATCAGGTCGAACTCCTCCTTGGCGAGGGTGATGAGGGCGTCGATGCCGTCGGCGGCCAGGGCCACCTCGTAGCCCGCCCCCTTCAGGATCCGTTCGATGAGGAGCTGACTGTCCTGGTCGTCCTCCACCACCAGGATCCTCCCGGCACGTCTCCTGCTCTTCTCGGCGACCCGTTGCGGCCCCTCCGACGGCTCCGCCGGGGCGGCGGGGATCTCCTCCACCAGGATCTTCTCATAGACGTCCCTGACGGGGAAGACGAGGTCCCGGACCTTCTCCACGGCGTGGTTGCTCATGAGGTAGTGCCCCTGGCCGCGGATGAACTCCCGGATCTTCAGGATGGGGGCCCCCCGGCGGATCAGGTCGCTCACGGCGGCATCGAAGGGGATGACCTCGTAAACCCCCTCCCGGCCCCGGTAGCCCTCGATACACCGGTGACACCCCACGGGGTGGGCCGACCTGGCTGGCAGCTCATCGGTGAAGGGGGAAAGCATCTCCTTCTCCTCCTCAGTCAGGGGCTCCACGCGCCGGCAATGGGGACAGAGCTTCTTCAGCAGGCGCTGGGCGATGATGCCGATGAGGGCCTCCGCCATGATATCCCTCGTGACCCCGAGGCGCTCGAGGCGGAAGATGGCCGTCGTGGCGTTGTTCGTGTGGAGGGTGGAGACGGTCATGTGACCCGTGCTGGCGAAGTCCACGGCGATCCTGGCGGAAAAGTTGTCCCTGATCTCGCCGAGGTAGAGGATGTCAGGGTCCTGGCGGACGGACGATTTCAGGAGGGCCTCGAAGGTCACCCCCGCCTTTTCGTTCACCTGCTGCTGATTGGCGTTGGGGATGCGGTACTCCACGGGGTCCTCGACGGTGATGAGGCTCCTCTTCGTCGTGTCCACGTGGGAGAGGAAGGTGTAGAGGGTCGTCGACTTCCCCGATCCCGTGGGCCCCACGACGAGGAGAAGGCCGTAGCGCCTTTTGGCGAAATCCATGAGGTTGGCGATCTGGGCCTTCGTCAGGCCCAGCTCCTCGAAGGACACCGGTTTCGCCGTGGGTTCGAGGAGCCTCATGATGAGGCTCTCCCCGTTGGGCGTGGAGGTTGTGGCGAGGCGGAGCTTGAAGTTCCGCCGGTCGATCACGACCTCCACGGCGCCGTCCTGGGGTCTCTGCTTCTCTGCGATGTCGAGACCCGCCAGGGCCTTGAGACGGGAGATGACCATGGTGCCCGTGGCCTTCTTCAGGGTGAACATGTCGCGCAGGTCGCCGTCGATGCGAAATCGGACGACCGTGTCCCGTGCCTTGGGCTCGATGTGGATATCGCTGGCCCTCTCCTTGACGGCGCTGTAGAGGATGTTGTTGGCGACGTAGACGACGGGCCTCTTCTCCAGGTCCTCCTCCGAGACCGTCTCGGGGGAGTCGATGACGGTCAGGACGGTTCTTTCCCCCTCCACGGCGTCACCGCCGTCCCCGCCCCCTTCATCCCTACCCGCCCGTCCCCCCAGGACCTTCTTCAGGACGGACGGCTCGGCGACGGCCAGACGGATGTCCCGGTCGGGGGGAACCCGCTTGTTCAGGATATCGATGAGTTCCATGAGAAAGGGGTTGCTGAGGAGGAAGGCCGTCTCGCCCTCGGGGGTGATGATGGGGGCGATGAGGTTCCAGAGGCAGAAATCACGGGAGAGGTATCCCTCCTGAAACTGCTCGGGGACCGTGCCGGGGAGGTAGGGGACCTCGAGGTAGGCCGCCACGAGGGACGCCAGCCGCCCCTCCGGGATCCCCAGAGAAAGGGCCAAGCCGTAGAGCTGGGGAGGGCGCAGGTCCTTCACCCTTTCCCACACCTCGCCGGGGACGGCGAGTCGTTCCCTCAGGAAGGCCTTGAATCCGTGGAAGTCAAAGTAGGGAAGCCGGGCCCCCATCTATCTAACCTTTCACGACCTCGACCTTCCCCAGGTAATCGTCCAGGCGCTTCAACTCCCGACGGATGGCGATCCCGTCGCCCGCCTTGGCCGCCTCTTCCATGCCGCGGCCGATGGAGGTGATCTCGTCGAAACCGTAGCCCCCGCCGGAGCCCTTCATCTTGTGCCCGATCCCCCTGATCTTTTCGAAATCCCCCGCCGCGAGGGCCTCCCCGATCGCCTCGACGTCCCGCCGCCGGTTGGCGAGATAATTAGGTATCAGATCCCAAAGATCCTCGTCCACGACCACCCTGATCCGATCCGTTTCCTTTTCCATCATTGTTCCTCCCCGTCCCGGTTAGCAAAAAAAACTTCAATTTTCCATCAGGAAAGTCATCCCCTGGAGGCTGTCGAGGAGATCCCGCCCCGCTTTGGCGCCCCTTTCGACCCCCAGGCCGTGGTGGAGGGATGTCAGGGCCGCCAGACCCACGGGGGCCCTTTTTTTGACCCCGTTTGCATCCCCCATCCAGACGCCGGGGAAGTTGTGGAGGACCACGGCCTCTTCCCCCCACCGCCCGACGTAGAGCGCCACATGCCCCCGCATCCACAGGAGGGTGGCGAAGGGCCGGGCCTCCCTGATGAGGAGGGCGTTTTTCTCCTTACGGCCGAGGCCGGAGACGTCGCGGTGGCGCCCCCCCCAGAGGGCCTGATCGGCGCTGTGACGGGGCAGCCAGACGGCGAAGGGGGTGAAGAGATCCCGGAGGGTGGAGGAGCAGTCCCGCCTCCCCCCCAGTCCACCCCAGCCGTAGGGCGTACCGAGGAGTTCGACGGCCACCTGGGCGAGGTTCCACGGCGTCGGGGGGAGGGGCCAGGGGACGGCGGCTTCGGCCTCGATCATCGCCCGTTCCATGACCGCCCTGCCCCCCTTGGCCCGGGCAGCGACGGCCACCTCGTACGAGCCGTCTCCCCCCACGGACAAGAGGGGGAAAAGGGCACCGATGGACGCCGCGACGCACCTTCCTTTTACGGTGCAGACGGACACGCCGTCCTGGACGAGGGCGATCTGCCCACTGCCCTCCCAGGCGCGCACAAAGGCCTCATCCACCCAGGCCAGGTCCGAGACGGCCATCCAGCCGAAGGCGAAAGGGGCCTCCGCCAAGGCCCAGCGCCCGTCCTTCGTGAGACGGGATACAAAGAGGGGGGTGTGGGGGGCGACGGAGGAGACCTGCAGTCTTGCGCGTCCCGAGCCCCCTCGTGACAAGGCCCCCGGCGCCCCCAAGGGGATGCCGCACAGGTCCGCGCGGCGGACCGTGATCGCCCGTCTGCCCGGCCAGACTTCCTGATCGAGGCGCCCCTGGGCGACGACCCACCGCACGAGGCGCGCGCGTCTCTTCGCCTGGCCGCCCGCGACCTTTGCGGCGTAATCGTTCAGGGACTCGAGGACCTCCCCCCGGTCGTGGAGCGGTCCCTTCTGGTGCCAGGGGAGGAAATGGAGGTAACGGTAATCCTCGTACCGCTCCCGGTGCCCCTCCCGGGACAGGAGAGGTTCATGGGACCTAACGGGATCGAGGAGCACCCGGGGATCCTGGGGGATCTCCCGCAGGTCCCACAGCCGGTCCGGGTGAAAGGAACAACCGGAGAGGACGAGCAATGTCAAGAAAAATAAGATCCTCATGGGCAATTTCCCCGCTGGGTCAATGTAGGGCCTCAAGAAGGCTTCCGTCAATTTTTTTGTGGTGGTGAAAACGGAAAAACCTTGGTATCATAGGTCCAAAATCACCATCGGGAAGAAAGGAGGTCGCCATGGTCACGGCAAACATGCTCAAGGAGTTCCCCTTCTTCAAAAACCTTACGGAAGAGCAGCTGGAGAAGGTGGCAGCCATTTCCTGCCTCGAGGAGCATGGGGCGGGAACGCAGATGTACAAGAAGGGAGATCCGGCGCGGAGCCTCTTCTTAGTCAGGTCGGGAAAGGTGATCCTGACCCTGGAGAACTACATGGGCCCCCACCGTCCCCCCCTGCAGGTAACCGTCGACACCATCACCAAGGGGGAGACCATGGGCTGGTCGGCCGTGGTCGAACCTTACATTTACACCCTCGCCGCCCTCTGCATCGACGACTCCTCCTTCGTCGCCACCGACAGTGAAAAATTGAGGGCCCTGATGGAGGCAGACAGCGACCTGGCCTACAAGATCATGAGAGAGATCGCCAAGGTCATCTCCTCCCGCCTCACCCACACGCGGATCATCTTGGTCGGAGAAAGGGGCCTCTCCCACCTGACGGATTACTGATCGGGCGGATCGGGCGCGTCACCGGTCGGGGAGAGGGGACACACCTCTCCCCGGGAAGGCCGCTGACCGGTAGGGTCCCTTCCCGCCGCCGGGGAGGGACCTTTTTGCGGCCCGTCAAGGAGAGACATGGATTACGAAACGAAGGTCCAAAAAGTCGGCGAAACGTCCATCGCCTACCTTTACCGCCCCACCGCGGGACCTCCCCTGGTCTTTCTCCACGCCACGGGTTTTCACCCCCACCTGTGGATCCCCATCGCCCGGGAGCTCTCCCCGCCCTTTGCCGTCGTGGCCCCCTACTTCTGCGACCATCGGGAGGGGGAGGCGGAAAACGGTGGCGTGAGCTGGCTGGTCCTGGCCGAGGACCTCGCCTCTTTCCTGGAGGGCCTCGCGATCACTCAACCATACCTGGTGGGCCACTCCATGGGGGCGACGGTCATCACCCTGGCCTGTGCCCACTTCGGGGTCCGGCCCCGGCGTCTCGTCCTCATCGAACCCATCTTTCTGCCGGAAGATCTGTACCGGCTGGGGCTCAAGGTGGATCAACACCCCCTCGCCTCCCGGGCCCTCAGGAGGCTGAACTCTTGGCCCGACCGGGAAAGGGCGCGGGAGTATCTGGGCGCCAAGGATCTCTTCAAGGGGTGGGACGAGGAGATGCTGGCTTTGTACATCAATCACGGACTCAAGGAGGGTGAGGAGGGGGACATACAGCTGACCTGTTCACCCCGGCGGGAGGCCTCCCTCTTCATGGGGGGTATGGCCCACGACCCATGGCCGTCCCTGCCTTCCCTGACCTGCCCGACCCTGATCCTCGAGGGAGAGGAAAGTGAAAACAGGGGGTTCATCGATCTGAAGAAGGCAACCGCCCTTCTGCCCCAGGGCGTCCACCGTCTCGTCCCCGGCACGGGGCATCTCCTGCCGATGGAAAAACCGCGCCTCGTCGCATCCCTCATCCGGGACTTCTTCGGCGTCACTTCTTGACCTTGGCGGCCTTCTTGGCCATCTTGAGCTGGGCCTTGAGGGCCTTCTTGGCGGATTTCTCAGGGGATGGCGGAGGAGGCGGTTCAGGCCCCGCCGGTCCCTCCCGGGACGGTACTTCGGTAAGGGGACTTTTTTCTTTTTTCTTCCACCCGAAGAGTCGCCTGGCCCTCGCCAGGATCCCCTCCGCCATGGCCCTCCCGAACTGACCGATGAAACCGGCGGCGAGGACGAGGAGGATCCATTTCATGAAGCTCCAGGCCGATGGATCCGTCGCCTCCACGGTCACCTCCGCCTTTCCCTCAGGTACCGCTCTTCGATGAAATCCGCCACGGACCGTGCGTCGTTGACGTCGAGGAAGGGCACGCCGAGGTCGAAGAACTCGTCGCCGGCCAGGGCGATGAGGTTGTCCTCCCTCGAAGAGAGGGGTCTCTCACCCACGGACCGGCGGTAGACCTCGACCTTGGGGTAGGGGTTGTCCTTGTAGCCCTCCACGAGGACCACGTCGCAGCCGCGGATGAAACGACGGCACAGCTCGTCGATGGACGGGTCTTCCTCCGTGTCTTCCACGACGGCCGTCTGCCGCGGCGAGGCCAGAACGGTCACCCTGGCCCCCGCCCTCTTGTGGCGCCAGCTGTCCTTGCCCTCATGGTCTATCTGGAAGCCGTGACGGTTGTGTTTGATCGTGGCCACCTTCCAGCCCCTCCCCACGAGCTCGCCGATGACGCCCTCGAGGAGGGTGGTCTTACCCACCCCCGAGGGGCCGACAAAGGCCACGATGGGCCGCAAAGATCCGTTCTCTTCCATCGCCTCACCTCTCCCAGGAGGGGCCAACATACCCGAAAATTCCCCTTTGTTCAACGCCGGGCGATTGGGTTTGCAATCCCCGCCGAAAGGTGAGACTATTCCCATGGGGGGATACAATGGACCTGGTGCTCATGGACTGCGTGAAGGACCTCTTGCGGAGGGTGGAGGAACTCACGGGCAAGGAGGTGCGACCCGTGATGAAAGACGGGCTTCCCGTCCCGGCCCGGATGGTCCTGGGCGACCCCGCCGACCCCTTCCTCAACCTCCTCTACCTAAGGGAACCGGGGGAGGAGATCCATTTCGCCGTGGCCGTCGCCTGCGGTCACATCCTGAGGATCTACGAGGCCCCCCGCAAGGAGCGTTTCATACCCGTCGCCACCCGCCGCTCCATGGCCCAGTTTCTCTGGGAGTGCGAGGAAGAACTGAACCGCCTGTCCCACTTCTTCGGGAGGGAGGAGATGATGCGCCTCATCCCCCTCTGGTACGAGAGCGCCATCTATCAACTGACGACCATGCCGCCGGAGATCATGATCCACAAAAGGCTCTTCGACCACTGCCCCGAGCTGAGGAGCCACCAGCTCAAAAGCCTGGAACGACAGCGCCGTGACGCCCTGAGGGCCCTGTCCCCCGAGGTCCGGAAGATCACCCCCGCCCGGATCTACCACGCCGCCAACATCATGAACTACGTCTTCTTCAAGCTCCTGGAAGACCATTTTCACCTGGATTTCGTCGCCGCCTATCACCGCACGGTCTTCATCTTCGAGGGGGGGACCCTGGCGAGCCTCAGCAAGCGGATCGGCGAGGACAATCACCAGGGGGACCGGGCCATGATCGACCTCTGGTCCACGCGCCTCGATCTCGCCAACTGGTACGAGTGGCGCCCCCTCCATGACGACCCGTCGTAAACGTTGATAAGACGGGGGGGAATCTGTTACTAAGGGCCGGGTTTATTCCGCTCAAAATCAAGATAGGGAGGGCAGAAAGATGAGAAGGCTTATCCTCGTTATCGCCATGGCGGCGGCGTTCATGATCCCCCTGGGCTGCGGGACCTCCGACAAACCATCCAAGGTCGAGACCCGTCCCTCCCTGAAGCTCGCCACCATGACGGCGGCGAGCCACACCTACAACCAGGGGGCGGCGAAGCTGGCGGAACTCGTCAAGGCCAGGACCAACGGCCGCCTGGAGATCGTCGTTTATCCCGACGGTCAGCTGGGTAAAGGGGAACGGGAACTCCTCGAGGCGGTTCAACAGGGGACCATCGACATCTACGTGGGTTCCACGGGCCCCATCAGCGGTTTCAGCCCCTCCATGGCCATCCTCGACATCCCCTTCCTCTTCGAGAACCACGCCCACGTCGACAGGGTCCTCGACGGACCCGTGGGCAAGCAGTTGATGGAAGACCTGGACAAGGCGGGCTTCAAGGCCCTCGCCTTCTGGGAGAACGGTTTCCGCAACCTGACGAACTCCAAGAGGCCCGTGAGGACGCCGGAGGAGGCGAAGGGATTGAAGATCCGCACGATGGAGAACAAGATCCACCTCACCGCCTGGAAGGCCATCGGCGTCAACGCCGTCCCCATGGCCTGGGGAGAGGTCTACGGGGCCCTGCAGCAGGGGACCATCGACGGCCAGGAGAATCCCGTCGCCGTCATCTATTCCTCCCAGTTGAACGAGGTCCAGAAATATCTCTCCCTCACCCAGCACGTCTACTCGCCGGCCATCGTCATCGTGAGCGCCAAGAGGTGGCAGGGTCTGTCGCCGGAGGACCGGGAGGTCCTGGCCAAGACGGCCCTCGAGGTGGCCTCTTTCCAGAGGAGACTGGGGAGGGAAAACGAGGAGAAACAGGTGACCGAGCTGGAACGGAAGGGGATGAAGGTCGTCAGGAAGATCGACAAGGAGCTTTGGCGCAAGGCCATGGCGCCCGCCGTCAAGGAGTTCGAGGCGGTCTTCGGCCGGGAAAAGATCGCCGCCATCATGAAGCACCCCTGAAGAAGGAGACATGGCTTCGATCCTGAGGGGCCTCAACGCCATCTCGGCACGCCTCGCCCGGGTCTTGACCGTCATCTCCCTGGTCGTGACGGCCCTGATCATCCCCGCCGAGGTGGCGGGCCGCTACCTCCTGGGGTCCGTCCCGGCCTGGTCGGGGGAGGCGGCGGTCTTCTCCCTCGTCTGGCTCTCCATGATGGGGGCCGCCGCCGGCTTCGATAGGGGTTACACCATCGCCCTCACGGTCGTCAGGGACCGTCTTCCCCCCGCCTGGTCGCGGCCGACGAGGCTCTTCGCCGAGACCTTCCTCCTCGTTTTCCTGGCCGTCCTGACCTGTTACGGGGCGGAACAGACCCTCTGGAACTGGCGCCAGACCTCGCCGGCCATGGGGATCCCCATGGCCGTCCCCTACGCGGCCCTCCCCGTGGGCTTCGCCATGATGCTCCTGAGCCTGGCGGAGGGGATCATCACCTCCCGGGCCCCGAAGGAAGGCCGGAATCGGTGATCGTCTTCCCCGGGGTCTTCATCCTTCTCCTCGCCGTCGGCGTCCCCATCGCCTTCTCCCTCGGCGGGGCCGCCTTCGTCTATCTCCTCCTTAAGGGGATCTCGCCCACCCTCCTCATTCAGACGACCTTCGCCGGCATGGCCTCCTTCCCCCTCCTGGCCATCCCCCTGTTCCTCCTCGCGGGGAACCTCATGAACGAAGGGGGGATCACCAGGGACCTCGTCGCCTTCGCCCGGGTCTCCCTCGGGCATCTGAGGGGGGGGCTGGGGGTGGCGACGATCGCGGCCAGCGCCGTCTTCGCCGGCATCTCGGGCTCCGCCGTGGCGACGGCGGCGGCCATCGGCGCCGTCCTCCTCCCGGCCATGCACGACCACGGCTACGACGACGAACTGTCCGCCTCCGTCACGGCGACGGCGGCCTGCATGGGACCCCTCATCCCCCCGAGCATACCCTTCATCATCTACGGGGTCATCGCCAACGTCTCCATCGGGGCCCTCTTCCTCGGCGGGGTCATCCCCGGCCTCCTCCTGGGAATCTCCCTCACGATCTACATGGTCTTCACGGCGGGCCGCCGCGACTACCCCACCGATCCCTTCCCCGGGGCCGCCGCGGTCTTCAGGGCCGCCTTGAGGGCGTTGCCGGCCCTCCTCATGCCCTTCCTCGTCATCGGCGGCATCATGGGGGGGATCTTCACGCCGACGGAGGCGGCGGGGGTGGCCGTCCTCTACGCCTTCGTCGCCGGCTTTCTCTTCTACCGGCGCCTGCGGGTGGAAAGGCTGTTTGGGATCTTCCTGAAATCGGGCCTGGAGGCGGCGGTGGTCATGCTGATGCTGGGCCTCTCCGAGGCCTTCGCCTGGGTCGTGGCGGTGGAACAGGTGCCGGCCAGGATCATGGAGTTCCTCTCCGGCTTCTCCTCTTCCCCCTACGTCTTTCTCCTCCTCGTCAACCTCGTCCTCCTCCTCGTGGGGATCCCCCTGGAGACGGCCCCCGCCCTGACGATCATGACCCCCATCCTGGCCCCCCTGGCTCAGCGGATGGGCATCGACCCCGTCCATTTCGGGGTGGTCGTCTGTTTCAACCTCGTCCTGGGCCTCATCACCCCCCCCGTGGGGGCGGTCCTCTTCTCCGTCTGCGGCATGACGGGGATGTCCCTCGAGAGACTGAGCCGCGGTATCCTGGCCCCCTTCGCCATCGCCGTCGGGGTCCTCCTCGTCGTGACCTTCCTCCCCTTCCTCTCCACGCTCCTGCCGGCCTGGTTCCTGCCGGGAGGGAGATAGAGTAGTTCGTACAGCGGCGTCAATACCGGTAGGTGAAGCTCACCCCCCCGACGAGAAAGGAACTCTGGCGATCCCGGAAGGTCGTGTCGGCCTGCATGCTCCTAAACATCATGTCGTACTTGGCGTTGTTGTTCAGGGGGAAGATGTAGGAGACCTGGGGGGTAACGGTCAGGGAATCGAGGACCTTGACGGGGAGGCTCAGGGAGACCGTGGCGTCGTGAAAGTCGTTGTAGCGGTCGTTCCATGACCCGTCCGCCTTTCTGTCCGTCCCGTCTTCGTTGATCCGGCGCCGGTTGTCGTCCTCGCTGACGAGGTAGCTGCCCGTGGCGGCCAGGGCGATGGACACCCTCTTCGTCAGTTCCACGGAATGGGACAGACCGAGGGTGAGGTACCACCGCTGGGTGCTGTCGAAGCTCCGGGCGACGGTGAGGGTGGGCGCAAGGAAGGTCTCCAGACCGGCCGTCAGGACCAGTTCCTGATCGTCTTTCTGATCGGGACCGACGCCGGACGTGTCGGAGTTCCAGAAGGCGGCGTTGCCGTAGTAGGCGTAGGTGAGACCGGCCTTGAAGATGCCGAATGTCTTGTTGTATCCGATCTTGACGTCCGTCTCCGTCCAGTTCTGTCGCCGGTCGCCGCGGTAGTTGGCTTGCTCCGCCAGATAGGGGCGGGTGTCGAGATTGCCCCAGACGAGGAGATTGAAACCCTTGTAACCCACGGCGATCTGGGGTTGGATGACGGCACTGTGACGGGAAAGCTCGTCGCCGTTACAGATATAGGCGCTCAAGACGGAGAGGGTCAATTCCGTCGTGGGCCTCTCTCCCTCGGCGGACCAGGCGCAGGGGGCGCCCCCTAGAAGAACCGCCGTCAAAAGCGTCAAGGACAAGAACGATTGCCATCTCTTTTTGACCATTGCCGTAAACCTCCCGTTTTTTTCGCCTTATCTAGCAACAGATGTGCCATAAACATGCGGAATTAACCTTGAAGAAACGGCGGTGCTTAACATAGATTGATCGTCATGGACAACGGCGCAAATACCAAACCCGCCCCGGTGGGGGCGGCCGGACCCTGGAAAAAGGCCCTCATCCCCCCCGCCGCCCTTTGGGACATCCTCACGGACGCCGTGGACAATTTCCAGGCCAACGGCGACACCAACCAGGCGGCCGCCATCTCCCTCTACGCCATTCTCTCCTTCCTCCCCCTCTTCGTCCTCACCTTCGTCATGGCCACCCATTTCCTCACCTCCCACCCGGGGATTCAGGAGGAGCTCTTGGGGGGCATACGACGCCTCAACCCCTACCTGTCCGACGGCCTCCTGGCCCAACTGGGCGGGATCGAGGAAAAGAAGAAACTCCTGGGTTGGGCGGGGGTCATTACCCTCGTCTGGTTCTCCGCCATGATCTTCAGCGCCCTCGAAGTGGCCCTGAACATCATCTTCCGGGCCGAGAAGAGCCGCAACTACCTCTTCTCGAAGCTCCTGGCCGTGGCCATGATCCCCACGGCCTGGGTCGTGGGTCTGACGAGCGTCGCCGTCACCGCCGCGGCCGCCTTCGTGGCCAGACAACCCCTCCTGGCGGAATTGCCTTTGTTCTCCTACGTCCAGGGCGGCCTGTTCAGGTTCGTCATCCCCTACGCCGTCACGGTCCTCTTCTTCACCATCGTCTACAGGGTCGTGCCCACGGCCCCCGTGCCCCTCGGGGTCGCCCTCGCGGGGAGCGCCGTTTTCTCCGCCCTCATGGAGGGGGCGAAACACTTCTTCGCCTGGTACATCACCCATTACAGCCGCTATCATCTCATCTTCGGCTCCTTAGAGGCCGTAATCATCCTCGTCATCTGGGTCTTCTACGTCGCTTTGATCCTCCTGTTCTGCGCCGAGATGATGTCCTCCTACCTGCGCCGGGACCTGATCCTCCTCGAAAAAGCCCTCTTCAGGAAGGGGGGCCTCAGGACGGCGCTCCCCGAACGCCTGAAGAGGAGGTTCGGGCGCTTCTATCCCCAGGGGAGCTACATCTTCCGGGAGGGCGACGAGGGGCGGGAGATGTTCTATATCCTCACGGGGCGGGTGGCCGTCGAAAAGGCGGCGGGGGAGGTGACGAAGGTCCTCGCCGTCCTCGGGGCGGGGGACTATTTCGGCGAGATGGCGGCCCTCGTCGACGCCCCCCGCACGGCCTCCGCCCGGGCCCTCGAGGACGCCCACATCGCCGTCATCGCCCGGGACACCTTCCGGGACCTCCTGAAGACGAGCGAAGGGGTCTCCCTGGTCATGCTCCGGGAGTTCTCCCGCCGGATCAAGGCCACCAACGAGGCCCTGGAGGAGGCGACCCAGGCCTGGATGTTTTTGATGTGCCTCCTCTACTTCTACCGCTTCCCGCCCCCCAACCGGGACCGTGACCCCGTGGCGGACATTTCCGTCCTCACGGCCCGGGAAAGGCACGAAATTGTCCAGGTCCTCCGGGACCTCGACCGCCGGGGCGTCATCGCCATGGAGGGGGAGGAGGTCGTCCGTTTCGACGCGGAAAAGGCCTGGTCAACCCTGGGTTTCGGCAAGGGGCGGCCCGGGGGCCTTTCCTGACAGGAAAAAGGGGGCGTGGCTCGAGGTGAAGACGGGGGGGCGGCGCTTGAGGATGGGGGCGACGGCCCCATGGCGTCGGAAGACCCGGTCGAGGAAGAGGCGGACCTCCCGTCGCCCCCAGCCCCGGGGGTGGACGAAGTCCTCGTAGAGGGACAGGTCGTCGTCGCTGAAGGGCCTCGTCTCCAGGCCCTCGTCGGCCGTGCCCCGGGGGAGGTTGAAGAGGGCCACGTTGATGTAATCGATGTACAGGGCGTTCTCGGCGACGAAGGAGAGGGTCTTCTCGGCGTCCTCCCGACCCTCGGGGGGTGTGCCGAAGAGGAGATAGACATAGGTGCCGATGCCGGCGCCCTTGAGGGCCTTGAGGGCCCGGGAGGCCGTGGCGAGGTCGATGCCTTTGTCCAGGGCGTCCAGGACCCGCTGGGACCCCGATTCCACCCCCACCTCGAGCATGACGCAACCCGCTGCCCCCAGGAGGCGGCAGAAATCGGGGTCGGCGAGTTCGGCCCCCACCCGGGCGAAACCGGACCAGGGGTAGGGGTTGTCGCTCCCCGCCAGGGCGGAGAGGAGGGCGGGGCTCATGGCGCTGTCGACGAAATGGAACAGGGCCGGCGCATGACGGGCGCCGAGGGCCGCGAGGTCCCCCAAGACCTGGGCCGGCCTCCGGGAGAGATGGGGATTGCCCTCCGCCGCCTCGGGACAGAAACGGCAGCGCCGCCAGTAACAACCCCGGGAGGCGGCGACGGGCAGGATCACCCCCGGGGAGAGGTAGTCGCCGAGGGGGAAATCGTCGAAACAGGGTCGGGCGGTCCATCCCCCTCCCTCCCGGCCGGCGAGGTGAAGGAGGGTCCCCTCTCCCGGTCCGGGACAGACCAGGTCCGCCAAACCGCCGAAGGGGTTCCCCGCCGCCGGCCGATGGAGCCAAGAGGTGATCAGTCCCCCCCCGAGGACGATCCTCAGGCGCGGGACCTCCCTGCGGAGCCAGCCTATGACGGCGAAGGCCGTGAGGGCCTGGCCGAGGTAATTGATGGAGATCCCGACGGTATCGGGGTTCTCCTCCATCAGGACCCGGGAGAGGCGGGCGGTGAAAAAGGGGAAAAAGACGTTTCCCTCCGGTTCCTCCGCCGCCCCCAGGAGATCAGAGCTGCGCAGGGGTGAGCGTCCCTCCTCCCCGTAATCGGCGAGGCCGACCCTCGCGGCCCGATGTGAGGATACAGCCCCCAGGACCCGCTCGAGATCCGCCACGGCCCGCCGGTAACGGTCCGGGTGGCGGTAGGTGGCCTCTTTTCGGAGGGAGGCCAAGTGCTCCCGGCGATGCCTAAAGGCACGCCCCGTCCACCGGTCGTGGACGTCGGGGGACGACCACCCCAGGGAAAGGAGGTAGAGGAGACCCTCCAGGGACAGATCGATACCCCGGCAGGCCACACCCTCTTTCCGCAGGGCCCCCAGGAGGGCGGCGATACCGGCCGGGGGCTCGGAGGGTCTCGATACGGGCGGTGAGATGAGAAGGATCATGGATCAAGACAACGGCCGTCGGGACGGGGCGAATCGTTGGAGACAGGCTTTACATGGTTTTAGTCAATACTGATATTATTTGTGATTTTTCCCGCCTCCCCATCCGTCAGGGCATCATCGCAAGAAACCACATATTTACCAGGAGTTATAAATTCTTCAATTATTACCGCAGCGTAGCATTTCGCTCAATAATATCATAGAGTTAACCCTTATGCTACGCGCATAATTTCCTTCCGTTCCGCCAACGAAAAGGGCGGAATGCCGAAATAAATATTAGTATGTTCTCAATCTCAAGGCCCCCTTACGCGGGACCATGACCGGCAGCGAGCCAGGCCTTGAGGCGCCGGAGTCCCTCCTCGATGGAGACGAGGGGTTCGTACCCGAGGTCCCGCCGCGCGGCGGAGATGTCGAACCAATGGGACGTGGAGAGCTCCTCGGCGAGGAATCTCGTCATCCGCGGCTCCCCCGGCAGTTTAAGGGCCAGATGGACCTTCTCGATCACCGCCCCCAAAAAGACGGCCGCCCCCTTGGGGAGGGACCGCCTAATCGGCGGGATCCCCGCCAGGGCGAGGATGCGGTTGACGAAGTCCCAGAGGTTGACGGGCTCCCCGTTGGAGATGAAGTAGGCCCGCCCCCCCGCCGTCGGGTTCGTCTCGAGGGCGGCGGCGGCCAGGAGGTGGGCCCGGGCGGCGTTGTCGATATAGGTCGTGTCGATGACGTTTCGGCCGTCCCCGACCCGGACGATCCTGCCCGCCCGGGCCTGGGCGAGGATCCGGGGGATGATCTGGGTGTCGCCGGGCCCCCAGATGAGGTGGGGACGGAGGGAGATGGTCCTCAGGGCCGGCGAGTCGGCCTCCAGGACCATCCGCTCCGCCTCGGCCTTCGTGGCCGTGTAGGGGGAGCGGGGCCGCTCGGGATAGGGGAGGGACTCGTCGCCGCCCTCGATGTCCTCGTCGCCGAAGACGACGCTGGCGGAGCTGGTGAAGACCAGGCGCCCCACGCCCGTCTTGGCGCAGGCGGCGAGAACGTTCCTCGTCCCGATGACGTTGGGGCCGTAGAAGGAGTCGAAGTCGCCCCAGACACCCGCCCGGGCGGCGTTGTGAAAGACGATCCCGCAACCTTCGCAGGCCCTCAGGACGGCCTCGGCGTCGGCGAGATCCCCCCGGATGACCCTTACCCCCCTCTCCCGCAGGGCGGGGTAGTCACCCCGGGCGAAGCTCCGGACCCTGAAACCCTCCCTCAGGAGGTGGTCCACGATGGCACCCCCGAGAAAACCGCCGCCTCCCGTGACGAGGACCTCCATGACCTCACCCCCCGCCGAGTCGCCCCGCCGCCCAGACGGCCAGTTTCTCGCGGAAGATCTTCGCGTTGTGACGGATGTCCACGGGGAAGGAGGGGTGATACAGGACCGTCTCGATGACCGCCGTCCGGGGGTCCGTCCGGGCCAGGGCCAACAACTCCGTCGTCAGGGCGTCGAGGTCCCCCACGGGTTCCTTCGGCTCGATGCAGATGACGGGCCGCTGCCTCCCCCGTTCGCCCACCCCCACGAGGGCGCTCCGGCGCACCCGGGGATGACGGTTGAAGATGGCCTCGCAGGGGACGGTGAAGAGGACGCCTTGGGGGGTTTCCACCCGGTGGGCCATGCGGCCGCAGAACCACAGCCTTCCCCGGTCGTCGCGATAGCCCACGTCCCCCATGCGGTGCCAGACACCCCCGTCCCGCTCGTCCATGATCTTGGCGAGGCGGGTGGCCTCGGGGCGGCGGAAATACTCTTTCGTCACCACCGGTCCCTTCACGACGATCTCCCCGATCTCCCCCGGGGGGAGGGGGCGGGCGTCGCGCCAGGCGGCGATGGGTTCGTCGGTGATGGCGATAATGGCCACCTCCATCCCCGGCAGGGGACGTCCGACGCAGGTGCCGCCCCCCGCCTCGGAGATCCGCCGCGTCTCCCCGAGGATCTCGAGGCTGTCGATGTCGGAGACGGGCAGGACCTCCGTGGCCCCGTAGGGGGTATGGACCTTCGCCCCCGGGGGCAGGATCTCGTGGAGTTCCGCCAGGAGGTCGGGCCTGATGGGCGCCCCGGCGGTGATGATCCTCCTGAGGTCCGGCAGCCGCAGGCCCCTCTCCCGACCGTACCGGGCGAGGTTCGTCAAGAGGGCCGGCGAGGCGTACATGCTCGTGCAGCGGTGCCTCGTCAGGGCCGCGACGATCTTTGCCGGATCGGCGGCGGCGGGCTTCGTGGGGTCCATGTCGGGGATGACGGCCGTCATGCCCAAGACGGCGTCGAAGAGGGCGAAGAGGGGAAAGGCCGCGAGGTCCACGTCCCGCTCGCCGTAGCCGAAATGGTCGTTCAGGTAACGCACCTGGGCGTCGAACATGCCGTGCTCGTAAACGACCCCCTTGGGAGGGCCCGTGCTCCCCGTGGTGAAGAAGATGGCCGCCTGGTCGTCGGGGGCCGTCGGGACGGGCGGGAAGGGGCGCCAGGGCCCCCTCCTCAGCCTCTCGAAACTGTACCCCCCCCAGAGGAAGCGGGGACCCACCGTCACCTTCACCTTCACGTGGGCGAACTTGCGCCCCCCCAGGATCCTCAGGACGTGGGCCAGGGGGATGCCTACGAAGGCCCCGGCCTCCACGGAGGCGAGGTTCTCCACGAGGTTCTGTCTCCCCATGCCGGGATCGATCATCACGGGGACCGCCCCCACCCGGAAGAGGGCGAAGGTGCAGGAGAAGAGCTCCAAAGACGGGCGGACCATCATGATGGTCCTGACGCCCTTGACGATGCCGATCCGGGTGAAGGCGTGGGCCAGGCGGTCCGTTTCCTCCTCGAGCTGGCGGAAGGTGAAGGACGACCCGTCGGGGCAGATGACGGCCGTCTTCTCGGGGAGCCTCCCGGCCGTGGCGGTCAGGTGGGTGCTGATGTTCGTCGACGTCCCTGCGGTCATGGGGCCTCCTCGTCAGAGCGGATGCCGGGACAGGAAATCCGTCATGAGGGCTATGATCTCGTCGGGTTTGTCCTCCAGGACGTAGTGGCCCGCGTCGGGGAAGGTGTGGACCTCCGCCTCGGGGAAACGCCGTCGCCACTCGTCCAGGATCTTGTCGTCGAAGACGAAATCCCCCCCTCCCCAGAGGATCAGCATGGGGATACCCCTCAGGAGATGCAGGTGCTCGTCCGTCCATTTCGCCAGGGCATAGCTGGGATCACGGGGGGAGGCGGGGATGTCCTGGACGAAGCGCAAGGTCGCGAGGCGATTCCGCCAGGAGTTGTAGGGGGCCGTCAGACCGCGGCGGACCTCCGGCGCCAGGCCCTTCTTCGTCCCCAGGACCGTGGCCCCCAGGGCGAAGGCGTTGAAACCGCGGACGAGAACAGTCGGCAAGAGGGGGAAATACTTGACGAACCACAGCTGCCAGGGGAGACCCTTGCCGGGGGGGATGAGGAAGGCCCCCGTGTTCAGGAGGATCACCCTCCCCACCCGTTCGGCGTTGGCGCAGGCCCAGGCCATCCCGATCATGCCCCCCCAGTCGTGGGCGACCAGGGTCACCTTGCCGGGAAGGGAGAGGTGGTCCAGGAGGGCCTTGAGGTTCGCCACGTGCCCCTCCAGGGTATAGGCGAACTCCCTCTCGTCCGGCCGGTCCGAGAGGCCGCAACCCATGTGGTCGGGGGCGATGACACGGTACCGGGGGGAGAAGGCCCGGATGAGCTGACGGTAATAGAACGACCAGGTGGGGTTGCCGTGGAGGAGGACCATCGCCTCCCCCCTCCCCTCGTCGACGTAGTGGAGCCGATGGCCCCCGCGGATGAGCCAATGACTCCGGAAGGGGTAGAGGGACCGGTGTCTCTCGATGTCGAAGGGGACGGCGGCGTCCATCGATACGGGGCGGGGACGATGCCTACGGGTTCCGGTAGAGGGCCAGGGACGTCGTGATCCCCGCCCCCACGGCCAGGAACAGGACGTTGACCGCCGCCTGGAACTTCCCCGTGGCCATGGCCCGATCGAGGGCCACGGCCACGGCCGCCGTGTGGATGTTGCCGAACTCCGCCGTCACGTCGACCAGACGGTTGGTAAGACCCGTCCTTTCCCCGAAGAGGGAGACGAAGCCGGGGGGGTACTGGGAGGTGAGGACGAGATGAAGGTCCTCCCGGTCGAGGGCCACCTCCTTGAGGAAATCCTCCAGGCGGGCGGCGGCGCACTCCACACAGGCCTCCCGGAAGGAGGGGTCCTGCCGCACGACGAGTTGGTTTCTCTTCCTCTCCGCGTTCCAGACGATGCGCCCGGAAAAGGCCTCGAGGTGGCGCGTGTCCGTGTAGGTCCGAAAGGCGGTGAAGCCCTCTCCCTCCCCGCCCGCCTTCAGGAGGACGGCCGCGGCGGACGTTCTGAAGGGATAACCCTCGCTCTTTCCCGGCCAAGATTCCGCGTCGCCGGCCACCACCATGCCGTGTTGGGTGATCCCCGAGGTGATGAAACCGTCCACCACCATCATGGCGTTCAAGACCCCGCAGCCGCCGTTCGTGAGATCGAAGGAAAAGCTGTAGGTATCCCCCTTGAACTCCTCGTTGGCCCCCACCCGCCTCTGGAGGAAGGCGGCGATGGCCGGCTCTCCGATGTCCCGGTCGCGGTAGACCCCGGCGTTGATGAGGATCCCCACCCGGTTGGGATCGAGTCCCGCGGCCTTCAGACAACGCCTGGCGGCCTTCGCCTCGAGATCTATGGAACCGCGGCTGAACAGCCCCGGCCTGGCTACCCCTACGGCTTCAATCTTTGTACCCATATTTGTACACCAATTCATCCATCTTGAAGGTGACGACGCCGATGACGAGACCGGAGGCCAGGGCCAGAAGGACCATACTTTGACCGGGCTTGAAGGCCCCCTCCTTCAGGAAACGGTAGAGGGCGAGGAAATGGCTCGTCGAGGCCGTGTTGCCGTATTCCTGCATATTGACGATGATGTTGCCCGGCCGGGTCCCGAAGTACCTCTTGAGGTGCTTGTCCCCCGAGTAGATGGCCCGCATGGAGGTCTGGTGCGGGATGAGATGGTCGATCTCGCCGAAGGAGAAACCCGCCTCCTTCAGGGCCCGGGCGATGATGGGCGGCATGTCGGAGATGGCCACCTGGTGGATCTTGCGGGCGTCCGTCTCCATCTCGGCCCCCGGCGAGGCCTTGCAGGCATTGCCGATGCAGAGGTCGCTCCACCGGGCGAGGGTCATGAAGCTGGAGACGGTCAGGGACGCCTTGCCGGGCTCCGACCGCTCGAGGATGACGGCGGCGCCGCAGTCCCCCACCGTCAGAGAGGCGAGCTGACCGCTCAAGATGGTCTTGACGCGGGGGACGGCGTTGCGGCTCAAGGAGGTGATGCACTCCCCCGAGATGACCATCCCCCGGCGGATCACCCCCCTCTTGATGAAGTCGTTCATGATCATGACGCCTGTGAGCATCCCCGCGCAGGCGTTGGCGATGTCGAAGTTTAGGGCCCCGTGGGCGCCGATGGTCTCCTTCACGTGAAGGGAGAGGGCCGGTTCGTAGAGGTGGGTGAGGCCGCCCTTGTACCTGGAAATGGAGCAGCAGATGATCATCTCCAGGTCGGAGGCCTCGTAGGAGGAGTAACGGAGGCACTCCCGGGCGGCATCGACGGAGAGGGTGTAGGAGTCTTCCTTCTCCGAGCAGACCCGCCGCTCCCTGATCCCCGTCAGGCCCTCGAGATCGAACTTCCCCCACATCTTCACGCCCGCCATGAGCTCGGCCGTCGTGAGGCGCCCCGGCGGGACGACGGCCCCCACGCTCTCGAAACGCGCCGTGAAGGGGGGACCCTCGGGCGGCGACGTCTTGGTCTTCCTTCTCTTCGCCCCGGTTGATTCCTGTGTCGTCGTCATGGAATACCTCCCTCCGGCCCTCACCATAGAGGAAACACCCCCCCCCGGTCAACAATTATTATCAAAAGGACGCGTACCTCCCCCCATAATAATTACGGGAAGATCGTTGACATTCATCAGGCAAAGGGATAACGTCGCGGTAATCAAATCCCAGGAAAGGAGGAAGGCGCTTATGATGGACACGTTGAAGAAGGCGGTCTTGATGGGTGCGGGTCTCGCCGTTTTGACGACGGAAAAGATGAAGGAGTTCTTCGACGAGATGGTGAAGAAGGGGGAACTCACGGAAAAGGAGGCCCGGGAAGCCTTCAACGAATGGCGGGAGAAATCGAGGCAGGCCAAGAAGGACCTGGAGACGAGGATTGAGGGGGCCGTCAACAAGGTCATGGCCCGGGCCAACATCCCCACCCGTCAGGAGCTCGAGGAACTCAAGGAACGCCTGGCCAAGCTGGAGGGGGGCCAGGGTCAGTAAGGGGCGATGCAGCTTCGCAAGTTAAGTTTTCTCACCCACACCTACAAGAACATCGGCCGTTACCGTCAGATCCTGACGGTCCTGTTCAAGTACGGCTACGAGGGCATCATCGACCGCCTCAACCTGGGGCGGTACATCGAGGTGGGGATGCGCCTCGTCAGCCGCGGCCCCACGGAGCCGATCGAGATCCTCAACAACTACGAGCGTCTCCGCATGGCCTTCGAGGAGCTGGGGCCGACCTTCGTCAAGATGGGGCAGATCCTCTCCACCCGCCCCGACCTCATCCCCATCGATCTGGCCCAGGAGCTCTCCAAGCTCCAGGACAACGTCCCTCCTTTCCCCTTCGACGACGCCCGGAGGATCATCGAGGAGGAGCTCCGCCAACCCCTGGAAGACGTCTATGCCCGGTTTGACGAAGAGCCCATCGCGGCGGCCTCCATCGGCCAGGTCCACCGGGCGGCCCTCATCACGGGTGAGGAGGTGGCGGTGAAGGTCCAGAGGCCGGGGATCCGCAAGATGATCGCCGAGGACCTGGCGATCCTCTATCACCTCGCCCTCCTCCTGGAGCGTTACATCGAGGAGTTGCGCCTCTACCGCCCCACCCTCATCGTCGAGGAGTTCGCCCGCACCATCAGGAGGGAGATCAACTTCAACGTGGAGGCCTCCTACGCCGAGCGTTTCGCCCGGCAGTTCCGCGGCAACCCCAACATTTACGTGCCGAGGGTCTTCCGCCACGCCACGACGGAGAGGCTCCTCACCATGGAATACATCGAGGGGATCAAGGCCTCCGACATCGCCCGCCTGGAGGCGGAGGGCTACGATCGCAAGGTCATCGCCTCCCGGGGCACAGATCTGATCCTGGAGCAGGTCTTCATCCACGGCTTCTTCCACGCCGATCCCCACCCCGGCAACGTCTTCATCCTGCCGGGCAACGTGATCTGCAACCTCGACTTCGGGATGATGGGCCATCTGGATGATCACTACCGGGACCTCTTCTCGGACATCATCATCGGTTACGCCCGCCGGGACGTCAACATCATCGCCGAGGCCGTCATGGAGATCGTGGAATGGGTCGAGCGGCCCAACCGCCGGGCCTTCGAGCGGGATCTCATGACCTTCATGGACCTCCACCTCTACAAGCCCCTCAAGGAACTCCGGGTGGGAGACATCATGAACGACCTCGTCGACATCATCTCCCGCCACCAGCTCCGCCTCCCCCCGGACATCTTCCTCATGATCAAGGCCCTCTCCCAGGTAGAGTCCATCGGCCTGGTCCTGGACCCCGATTTCGACATGACCGTGAAGGTCCGGCCCTTCATCAAGAGGGTCCTCCAGGAAAAATACCAGCCCCGGCGCCTCCTCAAGCGCCTCTACGGGGAGTCCGAGGCCTTCCTCGGCAACCTCAAGGCCCTGCCCGCCGACCTTCTCGAGACCATGTCCCTCCTGAGGGAGGGGAAGATCCGCCTCGCCTTCGAACACCGGGGCCTCGAGCGGTTCATCTACGAGCTGAACCGGGCCTCGAACCGCCTGTCCTTCGCCCTCATCATCGCCGCCATCATCATCGGGTCCTCCCTCGTCATCACGGCGGACATCGGGCCGAGCCTCTTCGGCTATCCCGTCCTGGGGCTCCTGGGGTTCTGTTTCGCCGGCATCCTGGGTGTGGGGCTCCTGATCTTCATCATCCGCTCCGGCATCCTCTAAGGGAAAAAAAAGACGGATTGACAAAGACAACCGCATCGGCCTATAAAAATGCACATCCTTTCGTCCCCTGCGGGGGACGAGACCAACCCGGGGGGTAAAACCATGTACAACCTGATCAAGAAGTCCATCCTGATGGGCGCGGGTCTCTGCCTGGTCACGGCGGACAAGCTCAATGAGATCGTCGACGAACTGGTCCAGAAGGGGGAGATGACAAAGGAGGAGGCCAAGGCGTCCCTCGACAAACTCCTGGGAAAGGCGGAGAAAGGGGGGGAAACCCTCAAGGCGAAGCAGGAGAAGATCCTGACGGAACTGACCGCCTTCTGGTACTACGGCGTCGTCATGGACGAGCTGGAGGAGAGGATAGAAAAGATCGTCGAGGCCGCCCTGGAGGGCCTCAATATACCTACACAGACGGAGATAATGGAGATAAGGTCCCGGATCGAGGCCCTGGAGAGGAAGAGGTCTCAAGGATGAGGATCCCCAAAGTCTTAAGGAGGAAGGCCATGTTGAAAAAGTTGACGGTTTGGGCGGTGGGGTTGATGGTGGTGTCCTTCTTCGCCTCCGCCGCGTCGGCGCAGATGACGGGGCGTCAGGTGATGGAGAAACAGAAGTCCCTCCACAAGGTGAAGACGGAAATCGGCAGCGAGAACATGCTCCTCGTGGACAAGGGGGGCAGCAAGGAGACCCGCCAGGTAAGGAGGTACGCCAAGGAGACGGGTAAGGACCTCCACAAATACCTCGTCGTGTTCCTGAGCCCCGGGGATATCCGCGGCACCGCCCTGCGGACGTGGGAGAACAAGGGGGGCGACAACGACCAGTGGCTCTACCTCCCCGCCCAGAAGAAGGAGCAGCGCATCGCCAAGGCCGGCAAGAAGAACTACTTCATGGGCACCGATTTCACCTACGAGGACATGGAGCCCGAGGACCTCGACAATTACAACTACACCATCTTGAAGTCGGAGAATATCAACCATGACGGCCAGACCCACGACTGCTGGGTGATCCAGGCCGTCCCGGCCAACGAGAAGAAGAAACGGGAAAGCGGTTACGCCCAGCGGGTCATGTGGATCGAAAAGGTCCACTACACGACCCTCAAGACGGACTTCTACGACACGAGGAACAAGCTCCAGAAGACCCAGACCAACCACGAGTACGTCAACGTGGGCGGCACGGTGTGGCGGCCGAAGAAGACGTGGATGAAACACCACGAGAAGAACCACCAGACCGTGACGATGACGACGTCCCGGAAGATCAACGTCCCCCTCGACGACTCGACCTTCACGGAACGCTTCATCCTGTCGGGCAAGCACCTCGATTAAGGGGGGCCCGCGACGGCCGGTGACCGTTTCCCCAGGGGAGCGGTCTTACGGCAACACCGGTTTTTATCAGTACCTTGGTGACCCCTCTCCCTCACGAGAGGGGTCCCGCCCAGAGTTGGCGATGGGCAATAACGTGGGGTGCCTGCCCCCCTTCTCCCTCACCGGGGATCAACAATGATGAACCTTCGGATTCTTGCCTTTCTTTTCGCCGCGACCCTTTGCCTCACCGTCCCCGGCGCCTGGGCCCAACAAGACGCCAAGCCGCCGGAGATGGACCTCCTGAAGGAGATGGAAAGCATCTCGGAACCCCCTCCGGTGGTCGAGGCAAAGGCCGCCGAGGAGAAAGAGGACGGCTATCTCACGAAGCTGGTCAAGAATTTCCACGGCAGTCTGCGCCTCCGGGGGATGCAGTACACCCAGAACCCCCCGGAGAGGGAGGGGGCCGACGAACGCAATCGCTTCGGCAACGTCCTGGCCAAATTTTCCGACAAGACGGGGGGAAAGAACTGGGATATCAACCTCGGCGGATGGGTCGAGTACGGAAACGAGGAGAACACCTATTCGGGGACCTTCGCCCACGAGTACCTTCAGGACACGGACCGCAGGCGGCGGATCCTCGAGCTCAACGAACTCTACCTCAACATCACGGGGGAGAAATTCAACGCCGTCGTGGGTAGGAAGACGATCACCAGCGGCATCTCCACCCTCTTCATCCCGTCGGACCGCATGCGGCCCCAGGACGTCAACGACCCCCTGGACCCCAAGGACCTCAACCTCTGGCAGGCCAGGGGTGACTACTACTTGGGTGACTGGACCCTGACGGCGGCCTTCCTCCCCGTGTACCAGGAGAACAAGGTCCCCAGCGAGACGTCGCGGTGGATGGGGGAAAGGAAACAGGGGGATACGGTCGAGGCGGACATGTACGACGCGGGCAACGCCAACATGGAGAACGACCGCCCCCGCGTCTCGGACACGAACTTCGGCTACCTCCTCCGGGCAAAGACGACCTTCAAGGGCTGGGACTTCTTCCTATCCTACTACCACGGCCCCAACCCCTACTACGTCGTCCGGGAAGAGCGGCGGCCGACTGCCGTCCCCGGGGTGACCCAGCCCGTGCGGATCAAGGAGGTCGTCAAGGTGGATTACTACGCCGCCGGCTTTTCCACGACCTACGAGAAATGGGAGTTCCACGGCGAGGCCCTCTACAATTACAGCTACGGTTACAAGGATGACAATTACCTGAGCTATGTCCTCGGTTTCACCTACACCATCGACGACTGGGCCAAGAAGGTGGGCCTGGAGAAGATCGACGTCACGGCGGAGTACGCCAACGAGGTGATCACCAATTTCCAGAACGCGGAAAATTACGTCTCGAGCTCGAAGAAATCCCGCCTGGGCAGGAACGATTTCTTGAGCCGCGTCAACGTCGAGTACAACGACAAGATCAGTTTCCAGTTCCTCTGCAACTTCACCCTCACCACGGGCGAGAAGGGACGCTACCAGAAACTGATGGCGAAGTACAAGTTCCGAGACGGCCTCATCTCAAGGCTGGCCTTGGAACTCTTCGGTGGTCAGAGCGACAGCCTCTACGGGCGCTGGAGCCGCAACGACCGGGTGATCCTGGAGGTGGAATACAGCTTCTGAAGGGCAGGGGATTCAGGAACCCCATGGAGGGGCGTTCCTGAGGACCTCCGCCATCGCCTCATGGATCCTCCCGTTGGAGGCGAGGATTCCGTCCACGAAGATGTGGAAAGGCCCACCGTGGAGATCCGTCACCGTCCCACCGGCCTCGGTGACGAGGAGGCAGCCGGCCGCCATATCCCAGGGCTTGAGTTTCAGTTCCCAAAAACCGTCGAAACGCCCCGCCGCCACGTAGGCGAGGTCCAGGGCCGCCGAACCCGCCCTCCTGATGGCCTGGGCCTTCGTGGCCATGGCCAGGAAATAGTTGAGGTTGTTTTCCCGGCTGCGGCGGATGTCGTAGGGGAACCCCGTGGCCAAGAGACCCCGCGAGAGGTCGTCCGTCTTGGAACAACGGATGGGGCGGCCGTTGAGATAGGCCCCCTTCCCCCGCTCGGCGGTGAACATCTCGTCCAGCATGGGGTTGTAGACGACCCCCAGGACGATCTCGCCGCCGTGTTCCAAGGCCAAAGAGACACAGAAGACGGGGTAGGCGTGGGCGTAATTGGTCGTGCCGTCGAGGGGATCGACTATCCAGCGGAATTCACCGCCCCGGTCGATGCCCGCCGATTCCTCCGTCATCAGGTCGTGGTCGGGCCACCGCTCTCGCACGGCGGCGGCGATGATCTCTTCGGACATGCGATCCGCCTCGGTGACGATATCTATCTCCCCTTTGTACTCGATGAGGTGGCGCTGATCTATGCGCCCCTTCAGCATCAAGCCGGCCCGGCGGGCCGTCTCCACGGCGAAGGTTAAAAAACCAGAGACTTCGTTCGTCAAACCCGGCCTCCCTGAACGTTCTTTTTGAGTTGAATACAAAAACGCAATCTGTTAACGCCCTGATCAGGGGGAAGGGAGTAAACCCTTTGAAAAACTTCGTCAAGGGGAGAGATGACGACGGAACAGGGGACAACAACGACCGAAAAAGACGCAAAAGGGCAGGACCTCAGGTCTTTGAGGGAGGGAAGGGGCCTCTCCGTCCGGGACGTCCATGACATCCTCAGGATCAACCCCCTCTTTCTTTCGGCGATCGAGGAGGGGCGCTTCGACCTCCTGCCGGAGCCGGTTTACGCCCGGGCCTTCATCAAGGCCTACGCCGCCTTCCTGGGGGCGGATGAAGCGGCCATCCTCAAAAGGTATGACGATCATCTCCGGTCCCGGGGACAGGATGAGGAGACAGGAAAAGAACCCGATGGTCCCCCGCCGGCCCGGAAAAAAAGGATCTTCCCCATCCTCATGGTTGTCTTGGCCATAGTGGCCTTTGTGGGGGTGCTTTCTATCTTAGTCTTCCGGGGCGACCTGTCCGAGACGACGTCCCCCCCGGCAGGCCGAGATGTCCCCGCTCCCCCCCAGGCGGCCCCTTCGGCCGCCCCGACCCCCGTGGCCCCCGCCGGCGGCGGGGAAGGCGTGAAGGAGGCCAAGGGATACGATCTCGTCATCGAGGGCCGGGAGACGACCTGGCTGAGGATCTCGACGGACGACGGTGATCCTGAGGAATTTATCCTCCGGAAAGGGGAGAAGCTGGAGAGATCCGCCAAGAAGGGGTTTACCCTCCTCATCGGCAACGCCGGGGGGGTGAGGGTCTCCTTCCAGGGCCGAGACCTGGGCGACCTGGGCCCCCCGGGACGGGTCGTCCGCCTGCGCCTACCCGAAAAGGACACCCATTAACGGTTTGACAAAGCCTCCCCCTTCGTCTAAGGGAGGGGGCGATCATCTCAAGGAGATCTTAACATGTTTGGAATCGGCATGCCCGAGCTGCTCGTGATCCTGGTCATCGTCCTTATCATCTTCGGGGCGGGGAAACTGCCCGAGATCGGCAGCGCCCTAGGGAAGGGTATCAGGAACTTCAAGAAGGCGACGCGCGATCACGACGAGATAGACGTGGCCCCGGAGAACAAAAAGATCGAGCCCAAATAGCCTGCCCGAAGGTCCCTCAGAAGGGGACGTCGTCCTCGGGGAGGGAATCGGCCCCCAGGAAGGGCGGCGGCCCTTCCTCCGAGGGGGTCTGCTGAACCCTCCCCTGCCCCTTGGCCTCAAGCATCTGCATGTTCGTGGCCACGATCTCCGTCGTCGATCTCCGGACACCGTCCTTGTCTTCCCAGGAACGGGTCTGGATGCGACCCTCGATGAAGACGAGTCTCCCCTTCGTCAGATAGGAGCCGCAGATCTCGGCCAGTTTCCCGAAGGTCACGATCCGGTGCCACTCCGTTTTCTGGATACGCTCACCGTTCTTGTCCTTCCGGATCTCGTCGGTGGCGATGTTGAAATTGGTCACCATGACCCCGTCGGGGGTGTAACGGATGTCGGGATCGGACCCCAACCTGCCGATAAGGATGGCCTTGTTAACCATGTCTCCCCTCCTCGTGCGTCTGTTCAACGACGTCATTACACCAACTGACCCGTTGGGACAATGTAAATTTGCCAAATCCTTCTTGACTAACTTGAGGAAAACTTATAGCAACACAAGTTCGATTTTCTGAGGCCGAAGATGGAACAAACGGAAAACGAATTGATAAGGTTGCGACGACAGAAGATCCGGTCCCTCCGTGAAGAGGGTATCGACCCCTACCCGAACGACGTCCGGGTGGGTCACACGACGGGAGAGATCATCGAGAGATACGGGGCCCTCGACGGCGAGGCCCTGGGGGCCGTTCAGGAAGAGTTCTCCATCGCCGGGCGGATGATGGCCGTCCGCGACTTCGGGAAGGGCGCCTTCATCATGGTCCAGGACCGCAAGGGCAGGCTCCAGGCCTTCCTGCGTCAAAACGTCCTGGGAGAGGAGGCCTTCCGTCTCTTCAAGAGACTGGACGTGGGGGATATCGTCTTTGTCGCCGGGAGGATCTTCCGCACCAGGACGGGGGAGCTCACCATCGACGCCTCCCGCTTCCGCCTCCTCTCCAAGGCCGTAAGGCCCCTGCCGGAGAAGTGGCACGGTCTCACGGACGTGGAGACCCGCTACCGGCAGCGCCACCTCGATCTCATCTCCAACCCCCGGGTGGTGGAGATCTTCAAGAAGAGGAGCCGCATCATCTCCCTCATCCGGCGTTTCATGGAGGAGAGGGATTTCCTCGAGGTGGAGACGCCCATGATGCAGCCCAAGGCGGGGGGCGCGGCGGCGCGGCCTTTCCGCACCCACCACAACGCCCTCGATATGGACCTCTACCTCCGCATCGCCCCGGAGCTCTACCTCAAGCGCCTCGTGACGGGCGGCCTCGAGCGGGTCTTCGAGATAAACCGCAACTTCCGCAACGAAGGGGTCTCCACCTTTCACAACCCCGAGTTCACCATGATGGAGTTCTACCAGGCCTATGCCACCTACGAGGACCTCATGGTGATGACGGAGGAGCTCTTCGCCTTTCTGGCCCGGGAGGTCCTCGGGACCACGGAGCTGACCTACCAGGGCCAAACGATCGACCTGACGCCCCCCTGGCGCCGCCTCACCGTGGCGGAGGCCGTGGAAAGATTCTGGGGACTGGACGCCGAAACCATCGCCGACGGCGAGGCCCTGATCGACTTCGCCCGCCGCCAGGGTCTCGAGGTCCCCGAGGGGGAAGGGCCGGGGAAGGTCCTGATGACCCTTTTCGAGGCCCGGGAGGACAGGCTCGTCCAGCCCACCTTCGTCACCCAGTACCCCCTCGAGGTCTCCCCCCTGGCGAGGAAGAACCCCGCCGATCCCCGTTTCACCGACCGTTTCGAGCTCTACATCTGCGGCCGGGAGATCGCCAACGCCTTCTCGGAGCTCAACGACCCGGAGGACCAGCGTCAGCGTTTTCTCATGCAACTTGAAGAACGGGCAAGGGGCGACGAGGAGGCCCACGAGATGGACGAAGACTACATCCGGGTCCTCGAGTACGCCATGCCCCCCACGGCGGGTGAGGGTATCGGCATCGATCGGTTGGTGATGCTCTTCACCGACTCCCCCTCCATCCGGGACGTCATCCTCTTTCCCCACCTGCGCCGCAAAGAGGAAGGGTGAGGTAGGCGGACCCATGTCCTATGAGTGGTTCATAAGCCTTCGTTACCTAAGGGCCAAGAGAAAACAGATCTTCCTTTCCGTCATCACCTTCATCTCCATCGGGGGCATCCTCCTGGGCGTGGCGGCCCTCATCATCGTCCTGGCCGTCATGAACGGTTTCGAAAAGGACCTCCGGGACAAGATCCTCGGCATCAACTCCCACATCGTCCTCATGGAACACCTCGGCCCCATGAAGGATCACCGGCGGATCGCCGCTGAGATCCAGAAAGTCCCCGGCGTCGTCGCCTCCACCCCCTTCATCTACAGCCAGGTCATGCTCCGCCATAACCGCGGCGTCAGCGGCGCCGTCTTGAGGGGGCTGGAGACCTCATCGGCCTATGCCGTCATTTCCCTGGGGAGGATCGCCGAGGGGAAGATCGAAGCCCTCGACGAGGTTCAAAGGGGTGATACCCCCCCCCTGCCCGGCATCCTCCTCGGCAAGGAGATGGCAAAGCACCTCGGGGCCTTCCTCTTCGACACCGTCACCGTCGTTTCCCCCTTCGGCGAGGCGACCCCCCTGGGGGTGATCCCGAAGATGAAGCGCTTCAGGGTGGTGGGCATCTTCGATTCGGGGTTCTACGAATACGACTCGACCCTGGCCTACATCAGCCTCAAGGAGGCCCAATCCCTCCTCGGCCTCGGCGAGGGGGTGACGGGTCTCGAGATCAAGGTCCAGGACATCTACCGGGCCGACCGCATCGCCAGGGAGATCGAGAACAAGCTGGGCTTCCCCTACTGGGCCAGGCACTGGATGGAGATGAACAAGAACCTCTTTTCGGCCCTGAGACTGGAGAAGCGGGTCATGTTCATCATCCTGAGCCTGATCGTCCTCGTGGCGGCCTTCAACATCATCACGACCCTCATCATGGTCGTCATGGACAAGAACAAGGACATCGCCGTCCTCAAGGCCATGGGCGCCACGAGAAACGGCATCATGAGGATCTTCGTCTACCAGGGGCTGATCATCGGGGCCATCGGCACCTTCCTCGGCACCGCCTTGGGCCTCGTCGTGGCCTTCAACCTAAGCGCCATCTCCGCCTTCGTGGAGAGGGTCATGGGGATCAAGATCCTCCCCGGGGATGTCTACTACCTCACGGAACTCCCGTCGCGGGTGAACCCCGGCGATGTCGTCGTCATCGTCATCGGGACCATGTTTCTGTCTTTCATCTCCACCATCTATCCCTCCTGGCGGGCGTCACGCCTCGATCCCGCCGAGGCCCTCCGCTATGAGTGACCAGAGCGTGCCCCTCATCTCCGTGCGGGGCCTGAGGAAAACCTTCATCAAGGACGGCAGCCGCATCGAGGTCCTCAGGGGGATCGACCTCGAGGTGGAAAAGGCCTCGACCCTGGCACTTTTCGGCGTCTCCGGGGCCGGTAAGACCACCCTCGTCCACATCATCGGCACCCTGGACCGTCCCACGGCGGGGGAGGTCCTCTTCCGGGGCCGCAACATCTTCGCCTGGGACGAGGGGGAACTGGCCCGCTTTCGGAACCGCCACATCGGTTTCGTCTTCCAGATGCACAATCTCCTCCCCGAGTTCAGCGCCCTGGAGAACGTCATGATGCCGGCCCTCATCGCCGGTCTCTCCCGGGGAGAGGCGAAGGGGAAGGCCCAGGCCATCCTCGCGGAGGTGGGTCTCGGTGACCGCCTCGGCCACAAACCGGGGGAACTGTCGGGGGGGGAACAACAGCGGGTCGCCGTCGCCAGGGCCATCGTCATGGAACCGGAGATCGTCCTGGCGGACGAGCCGACGGGAAACCTTGACACGGAAACGGGAAAAAAGATAGAGGATACCCTCATCGATCTGAACAGGAAGAAGGGGATTACCCTCATCGTCGTCACCCACAACAAGAACCTCGCCGACCGGATGGGGCGCCAGATCGGTTTGCGGGACGGCAGGATCTACTTGAACGGCTGAGGCATGACCGGAGGAAAGAAACTAAACATCATCGTCGGTTTTGTCTTCGTCGCCGTCCTTGCCGCCCTTAACCAGCCAGCCCGCGCCGAAGCCCCCAAGGTGGCCGTCCTGCCTTTCGCCGTCCACAGTAAGGCCAACGCCCCTTTCCTGGGCGACTCCCTCCTTGACGGCCTCGTCAGGGAGCTGAAGCGGACCCGGGGGGTCGAGGTCGTCGGGGCCGAGGCGGTCAAGGCGGTGACGGGGGGCAAGACGAACACCAAGAAAGAGGCCCTTGAAGCCGCCAAGGCCCTGGGGGCGACCCATGCCGTCTGGGGGACGATCACTGAGTTCGGAGATATCATCAACGTGGATGCCACGGTCCTGGAGGTCTCAACCGTCAGGACCTATCCCCCCGTCTCCGTCCAGGGCCGGGGCCTCGCCTCCATAGGGACCATTGTCGCTTCTTTGAAGTCCGATATCCTCATGAAGGTCTCCCGGACCCAGAGGATCGCCCGGATCGAGATCAAAGGCAACAAGCGCATCGAGACGGGCGTCGTCAACCAGGCCCTGAAGAGCAGCCAGGGAAGTCCCTATTCCGAATCAAAACTGGCGGAAGACATCAAGGCCATCCATCGCCTCGGCTACTTCGACGACGTGGCGGCAGACGTCCAAGAATCGCCGGAGGGCAAGGTCATCACCTTCCTCCTGAAGGAGAAGGGCGTGGTGACGGAGATCCTGATCAAGGGGAACAAGGCCCTGGACACGGGCGACATCGAGGGGGCCCTCGACTTCAAGGTCAAACAGCCCTTGAACCGGGAAAAGATCGCCACCTCCATGGAAAAGATCAAGGCCCTCTACGACAACAAGGGCTACTACAACGCCGAGATCACCCCCAAGATCGAGAAGGTGGGGGAAAAGGACAGCCGGGTCGTCATCGAGATCAAGGAACACGAAAAGCTCTACATCCGCCGGATCGCCTTCGAGGGGAACCAGACCTTCTCGGACAAGGAACTGAAAGACATCATGACCACCTCCGAGAAGGGGTTCTTCTACTTCTTCACGGACTCGGGGGTCCTGAAGAAGGATCAACTCAAGCAGGATGTCAACAGGATCAACGCCTTCTATCTCAACAACGGCTTCATCAACGCCCAGGTCGGGGAGCCCCGTATCACCACGGACAAGAAAGGGATCTACATCACGATCACCATTAAGGAGGGCCAGCGTTTCAAGGTCGGCAAGGTGGACATCAAGGGCGACAGGCTCGAGGTCTCCCGGGAAAAGCTCCTGGAAGGTCTGAAGATCGGCAAGAAGGAGTTCTTCAACCGCGAGGCGATCATCAAGGATATCGAGTTCCTCACCCAGGCCTGCCAGGACGAGGGCTACGCCTACGCCGAGATCGCCCCCAAGACGACGGTCAACGAGGCCGCCCGGACGGTGGATGTCACCTACGAGATCAACAAGGGACACCTCGTCTACTTCAACCGCATCGTCATCACGGGCAACACCAAGACGAGGGACAAGGTGATGAGGCGGATGCTCTCCTTCGCCGAGGGGGATCTCTACAACAGCACGAAACTCAAGGACAGTTACAAGGCCCTGGAGGGACTGCGGTACTTCGAGGAGATAGACTTCCAGAGCCAGAAGGGACCCGATCCCTTCCTCACGGACGTCTCCATCCGGGTCAAGGAAAAACCCACGGGCATGTTCAGTATCGGCGCGGGTTACAGCGCCCTGGAACACGCCACCCTAATGGCCCAGATCACCCAGCAGAACCTCTTCGGCCGGGCCCAGGTCCTCTCCCTGAAGGCGACCATCGGTTCGATAGCCAGCTACTATGAACTGGCCTTCATCGAACCGTGGCTCTTCGACATCCCCCTCTGGACCAAGTTGGACCTCTGGAACTCCTTTCGCGTCTATGACAACTACGAGGTGGATACGGACGGCTTCGGCATCACCTTCAGCTACCCCATCTGGAAGAGTATCTACGGTCAGCTGGGCTATACCCTCTCCAACGCCAACGTGACGAACATCCAGGAAACGGCCTCGAGCTACATCAAGGAGCAGGAGGGGAGGACCACCACCAGCAGTACCTCCTTGAGCGTCTATCGGGACACGACGGACGACAACTTCTTCCCCACCAAGGGCAGCCTCAACGGCGTCTCCTGGACACATGCCGGCGGCATCCTCGGGGGCAACAACAGCTTCGACAAGTACGGGGCCTTCACGTCCTGGTACTTCTCCCTCCCCCTGGAGACGGTCTTCAACGTCCGGGGTAGGATCGGCTACCTCCAGGCCAACGAGGGCAAGGAGCTGCCCATCTACGAACGATACTACGTGGGCGGGATCAATTCCCTAAGGGGTCTGCGCAACGTGGGTCCCAAGGACCCCAAAACGGGCGATGTCATCGGCGGTACCACGATGATGTATTACAATTTCGAGTTCCTCTTCCCCCTCGTCAAGAACGCGGGCATGAAGGGCGTCGTCTTCTACGACACGGGCAACGCCTGGGAAGGGGGTTACCACTTCGACGACATGAGGCAGACGGCCGGGGTGGGCATCCGCTGGTATTCCCCCGTGGGCCCCCTGCGCCTGGAGTGGGGGCACGTCCTGGACCGCAAGGAAGGCGAGGACCCGAGCCGCTGGGAGTTCACCATCGGCATGTTCATGTAAAAAACGAAGGAAGCGAGGTAAGAGAGATGAAGAAAAGCTCCTTGTTTATCGGCGCCGTGTTTCTTTTCCTGAGCGTCGTCCTCCTGACACCGTCACCGGCGGCGGCGCAGAAGATCGGTTTCGTCAACGTCGAAGAGGTCCTTATCACCTCCGCGGCCGGGAAAGCGGCGAACGAGGACCTGAAGAAGATCTTTGAAAAGAACAAACAGGCCATCGAGAACCGGGAAAAGGAACTGCAGAGACTCAAGGACGAGCTGGAAAAGCAGCGTCCCGTCCTCAAGGAGAAGGTCCTGCGGGACAAGGAGGCGTCCTACCAGAAGAAATTCCGAGACTACCAAGACCTCGTCAAGGACGCCAATGACGAGATGCAGGCCCGGCGCCAGGAACTTTTCGCCAAGAACATCCCCGAGATCCTTAAGATCATCAACGCCATCGGCGAAAAGGAACAGTACACGGCCATCATCGATACGAGCACCGTGCCCGTGGCCTATTTCAACAAGGACCAAAACCTGACGAAACGGGTCCTGGAGGAGTTCGACAAGGCCTACGGGGCGAAGAAGTGACCATGGCCAGGACGGTCGGGGAGATAGCCGCCTTCTTGGGCGGAGAGGTGGCGGGTGACGAAGGGGCCCTCATCACGGCCATCCGGGGCATCGACGAGGCGGGAGAGGGTGATCTGACCTTCGTCGCCAACCGGCGTTACCGGGCCAAACTGGCCGAGACGCAGGCGACGGCCGTCCTCGTCTCCCGGGACACGACCTGCCCCGGGAAGAACCTCATCCTCGTCGACGACCCCTACGCCGCCTTCGGCCGGGTCCTGGCCCTCTTCCACCCCGAGGAACCCCCGAAGGGGGGAGTGAGCGACGGGGCCTGGATCGACGCGACGGCCGTCGTCGAGGAGGGGGTGTCCATCTACCCCTTCGTCTACGTAGGGGAAAGGGCCAGGGTGGGCCGGGGCACGGTCCTCTACCCCGGTTGTTTCCTCGATCACGACGTGGTGATAGGCGAGGGCTGCACCCTCTATCCCAACGTCTGTGTCTACCGCCGGTCCCGGATCGGAAACCGGGTCGTCATCCATGCCGGCGCCGTCATCGGCAGCGACGGTTTCGGTTTCGCAAAACCGGGGTGGGAGAACCTCAAGATCCCCCAGACGGGTTACGTGCGCATCGACGACGACGTGGAGATCGGCGCCAACACCACCATCGACCGGGGCACCATGGGGGCGACGTGGATCAAGGCGGGGGTCAAGATCGACAACGCCGTCCAGATCGCCCATAACGTCGTCATCGGAGAGAAGGCGATCATCGTGGCCCAGGTGGGCATCTCGGGGAGCACGAAGATCGGCAGCCGCGTCCTCATCGGCGGCCAGGCCGGTCTCGTCGGCCACATAAATGTGGGGGACGGTGCCATGATCGCCGCCCGTTCCGGGATCCACGAAGACATATCCGCGGGATCCGTCGTCGCCGGGGCACCCCACCAACCCCATCGTGAATGGCTCCGCTCGATGGCCATCATCCCGCGGCTGCCGGAGATGAGGAAGACCATCGCCGCCCTCAGCCGCAGGATCGAGGAGCTGGAAAACAAACTCAAGGACAGACAGACATGAACATCCATCCAACCGCCGTCGTCTCCCCGGAGGCCGTCGTCTCCGAGGGGGTGGAGATCGGGCCGTACTCCATCATCGGGCCCGACGTGACCATCGGCATGGGGACGAAGATCGGGCCCCACGTCGTCATCGAGGCCCACACGGACATCGGCGAGGGGTGCCGGATCTACCCCTTCGCCTCCATCGGGGCCGCCCCCCAGGATCTCAAATTCCGGGGCGAGGTGACAAGGGTCATCATCGGCCGTTTCAATACCATCCGGGAGTTCGCCACCATCCACCGGGCCACGGCCGCCGATATCGGCGTGACCGTCCTGGGGGATCACAACCTCATCATGGCCTACTGCCACGTGGCCCACAACTGCAAGCTGGGAAATCACATCGTCATGGCCAACGCGGCCAACCTGGCGGGCCACATCCACGTGGAGGACTACGCCATCATCGGGGGGATGACGGGGATCCATCAATTCACCCGCATCGGGGCCCACTGCATCATCGGCGGCTGCTCCGCCGTCCCGAAGGACATCCCCCCCTACGTAATGGCATCGGGGAACATGGCGAGGCTCTACGGCCTCAACATGATCGGCCTGAGGCGCCGGGGCTTCAAGGAAGAGACGATCGCGGCCCTCAAGGCGGCCTACCGGATCGTCTTCCGCTCCAAGCTCCTCCTGAGGGACGCCCTCTTGCGGGTTCGTGACGAGGTCCCGGACCTGCCGGAGGTCCGTCATTTTCTCGCCTTCATCGAAAATTCCCAGCGGGGCGTCTGCCGAAAATGAAGGTCGTCAACGTCGGGGTGGTCGGCATCGGCCACCTCGGCAAATATCATCTCGAAAAATACAGTAAGATACCGGGGTGTCGCATCGTCGGCGTGGCGGACATCGTGCCCCAGCGCGCCGCCGAGGCGGCCGAGCGTTACGGATGCCTGGCTACGACGGACTTTCGCTCCCTCATCGGAATGGTGGACGCCGTCAGCGTGGCCGTCCCGACCGTCTCCCACCACGAGGTGGCCAGGGCCTTCCTGGCGGCGGGGGTGGACGTCCTGCTGGAAAAACCCATCGCCGCCACCCTGGCGGAGGCCGACGAGCTGTGCGCCCTCGCCGCGGGGGGCGGAAGGATCCTCCAGATCGGCTTCGTGGAGCGCTTCAACCCCGCCGTGATGGCCCTTAATAAGGTCCTCAAAAGGCCCCTCTTCATCGAGTCCCACCGCCTTCACCCCTTCTTTGAGCGGGGTACGGACGTGGACGTCGTCCTCGACCTCATGATCCACGACCTGGACATCATCCTCCACGCGAACCCCTCGGGCGTGCGGACCGTGGAGGCCGTCGGCATCCCCGTCCTGTCCGACAAGATCGATATCGCCAACGTCCGCCTCACCTTCGAGGACGGCTGCGTGGCCAACCTCACGGCCAGCCGGGTGACAGGCAAGACGATGCAGAAGATCCGTTTCTTCGGACCCGACGGTTACCACGCCGTGGACACTATGAAGAGGGAACTGGTGTCCCTCAAGAGGGTCCGGGGCGAGGACGGGAGGTTGACCATCCGGGACAACCGTCCCGACGTCGCCGATTTAGACCCCCTGGAGGAGGAGATCCGCTCCTTCATCCGATGCGTCAAGACGCGTTCGGCCCCCGTCGTCTCCGGACGCGAGGGAAGGGATGCCCTGGCCTTGGCCCTGCGTATCCTGGAGGAGATGAAAACGGGCGCCCCTTTCGAGACGACTTGACCGCCATGGGGGAGGGAAAGAGGATCATGATCGTGGCGGGGGAGGCATCGGGGGATCTGCACGGCGCGGCCCTCGTTGCGGCCATGAAGGAAGGCGAAGATCGCTTATCCTTTTACGGCGTCGGCGGGGACCGGATGAGGGAGGCGGGTGTCCGCCTGACGGCCCGGGCCTCGGACATGGCCGTCGTGGGATTGACGGAGGTCGTCTCCCGTCTCGGGAAGATCCTGGGGGTCATGAGGGACCTAAGAAGGGCCCTTAGGGAAGAGAGGCCCGATCTGGTCATCCTCATCGACTATCCCGACTTCAACCTGCCCTTGGCGCGGGCGGCGAAGAAGGAGGGGATAAAGGTCTTCTACTATATCAGCCCCCAGGTCTGGGCCTGGCGCCGGGGCCGGGTGGAACAGATCAAGAGGTACGTGGACCGCATGGCCGTGATCCTCCCCTTCGAGGAGGAGTTTTACGCCCGGCACGGCCTGAATGTCCACTTCGTCGGCCACCCCCTCCTCGATTTGGTCAAACCGCGCTGGGGCGCAGGCGAGGCCGCCGAAAGGCTTAAGATCCCCCCCGGGGCCCCGACGGTCGCCCTGCTGCCTGGTAGCCGCATGAGCGAGGTCCGGCGTCTCCTCCCCGTCATGGTCGAGGCGGCCGACCTCCTGAGGCGCGATTTCCCCAAGATCCGGTTCCTCCTGCCCCTGGCCGAAACGATCCCCGAGGGCTATGTTCAGGACCTGATCAAACAGAGGCGCGTCGAGATCGGGGTGATGAAGAACTGTATCTACGACTGCCTCGCCCTCTCGGACGGGGCGGTGGTGGCCTCGGGCACGGCGACCCTGGAGACGGCCCTCATGGAGGTCCCCATGGTGATCGTCTACAAGGTCTCACCCCTGACCTATACCCTGGGGCGGATCTTGATCAGGGCGGATTGCATCGGTCTCGCCAACATCATCGCCGGAAAGAAGGTCGTCCCCGAACTGATCCAGGGGGAGGCAACGGGGTCAAGGGTCGCCGACGAGGTCAGGGGGATGTTGAACGACGAAGAAGGAAGAAGGCGGATCAAGGAAGAGCTCTCCCACATCCGGGAGAGTCTGGGGCGACCGGGGGCGGCCAAGAGGGCGGCGACGTTGGCCCTGGGGATGATTTGACGATGGACGTCTTCAAGCGCCTCCTGAAACTGGCAAGACCCCACGCGGCCAAATTCGCACTGGCCATGATCTGCATGCTCGTCGTGGGCGCCTCGACCTCCTCCCTCGCCTTTCTCGTCAAACCGGCCCTGGACGACATCTTCCTCAAGAGGGACGCCCAGGCCCTGGTCTGGATCCCCCTGCTGGTTATCGTCATCTACCTCCTCAAGGGTTTGTGCAGTTTCGGTCAGACGGTCCTGATGAACTTCATCGGCCTGAGGATCATCGCCGATCTCCGCAACCAGCTTTACCGCAAGATCCAGGAGCAGTCCCTCGCCTTCTTCAGTCGGACCCCCACGGGGGTCCTCATGTCGCGGATCACCAACGATGTGGGGACGATCCAGGGCGCCGTCTCCGACGCCGTCACGAGCCTCTTCAAGGACACCTTCACCCTCTTGGGCCTGGTCTTCGTCATCTTCTATCGGGATTGGCAGTTGGCCGTTATCGCCCTGTTCGTCTTTCCCCTCATTGTCTATCCCATCGCCAAGTTCGGCAGAAAGATGCGCAGTATCGCCACCCGGACCCAGGTGACCATGGGCAGCCTCAACACGATCCTCCAGGAGACCATCTCGGGCAGCAGGATCGTCAAGGCCTTCGGGATGGAGGATTACGAGAGCAGGCGTTTCGCCGAGGAAAACGAACGCTTCTTCCGCCTCAACATCAAGGCCGTCTCCATCAACGCCGCCGCCAGTCCCTTCATGGAGTTTCTCGGCGGTATCGGGATCGCCGTCATCATCCTCTACGGGGGTTACCAGGTCATCAAGGGAGGGGCGACGCCCGGGACCTTCTTCTCCTTCCTGACGGCCCTCATCATGCTCTATGAGCCCATCAAGCGCCTGACGAACATGAACAACACCATCCAACAGGGCATCGCCGGGGCCCAGCGGGTCTTTGCCATCATCGACGCGGAGCCGGAGGTGAAAGACAGGCCGGGGGCGGTGGAGCTTACAGGCGTCTCCGAGGGCATCGAATACCGGGACGTCACCTTCCGCTACGAGGAAGCACCGGTCCTGAAGGGGATCAACCTCACCATCAGGGCCGGGGAGATGGTGGCTTTCGTCGGGATGAGCGGCGGCGGGAAGACGACCCTCGTCAATCTCCTCCCCCGCTTCTACGACGTCACGGAAGGCCGGATCCTCATCGACGGCCGGGACGTCCGGGACTACACCCTCCGGTCCCTGAGGAGAAACATCGGCATGGTGACCCAGCAGACGATCCTGTTCAACGACACGGTCAGGAACAACATCGCCTACGGCGACATCGAGAGGACCCATGAGGAGATCGTGGCCGCCGCCAAGGCGGCCAACGCCCACGATTTCATCATGCAGCTCCCGGAGGGCTACGACACGATCATCGGTGAACAGGGGACGAAGCTCTCGGGGGGAGAGAGGCAAAGGATCTCCATCGCCCGGGCCCTCCTGAAAAACGCCCCCATCCTCATCCTCGACGAGGCCACCTCCCAGCTGGACACGGAGGCGGAGAGCGAGGTCCAGGCCGCTCTCGACAACCTCATGAGGGGCAAGACGACCCTCGTCATCGCCCACCGCCTCTCCACCATCCGCCACGCCGACCGGATCGTAGTCATGGTCAACGGCGAGATCGTCGAGGAAGGCACCCACGATGAACTTCTGGCCGCCCGCGGCGAGTACTTCCGCCTCCACTGCATGCAGTTCTTCGGGGAGAACGGGCAGGTCCCGGAAGGAAACGGGGCGTGATCGAGGGAGGTGCAGATTGTGACCCCTTTTGAGGACGCAAAAAAAAGGGGTCTCCTTGAAGGTCTCTGGTATCCCGACGAAGGGCGGAGCCACCCCCTTGTCCCTTTCCTCTACCCCCTTTCCCTTCTCTACGGCATGGCCGTCAGGATCAGAAACACCCTTTATGAGCGGAGCCTTATTAAGGCGCAGGCCCTCCCCCGGCCCGTGGTCGCCATCGGCAACATAACGGTGGGGGGGACGGGAAAGACCCCCCTGGTCATGGAGACGGTCCGTCTCCTTATGGAACGGGGCCGAAGGCCGGCCGTCCTGAGCCGCGGTTACGGTGGCCGCAGGAGGGCGCCGGTGAATATCGTCTCCGACGGCAAGCGGATACTTATGGATCCCGAAGAGGCGGGGGACGAACCGGTCCTCCTGGCCCGCCGCCTCCCCGATGTACCCGTCCTGGTGGGTCCGTCGCGGTGGAGGACGGGTCTTGAGGCCATCGACCGTTTCGGCGCCGACTGCTTGGTCCTCGACGACGCCATGCAGCACCGGCAACTACACCGGGACGTGAACATCGTCCTCATCGACGGGCAGCGGGGGGTGGGCAACGGCCTCCTCCTCCCCGCCGGGCCCCTGAGGGAGCCGATTACCTCCCTCAAGGGGGCCGACGCGGTCATCTTGACGGGATCGGCGGAGGGGTCGTCACCTCGAAGCCTCAGAGACCTGATCGGGAGGTCCGTCCTCCCGTCGACACCCGTCCTTTACGCCCGCCCGACCCCCGTCGCCCTCCTGGCCGGCAGGAGCGAAGAGACGGCCGCGCCCGAGACGTTAAGGGGCGAAAAGATCTGCGCCTTCTGCGGCATCGCCTCCCCCGGGGGCTTCCGCCGGACCGTCGAGGCCCTGGGGGGCGTTGTGGTCTCCTTTCTTGCCTTCGGCGACCATCACCCCTATAAGGAGGACGACTGCAGGCTCATCGAGGCCGCAGCCAGGGAAAGGGGCGCCACCATGATCGTCACGACGGAGAAGGACATCGTCAAACTGTACGGATTCCCGGCTTTCATAAGAAATATCCACATCCTGCGGATCCGTCTCGACCTGGGCGGCGATCTGGCGGCCTTCGAGGCGATCCTGGGAGGGAAACTGGGGGCATGAAAAAGACCTGGACGACGACGGCCATCCTGGCCCTCTTCGGCGCCATCCCCCTGGGGGTGAGGAAGTTACTCTTCAAGGGCCTCTTTATGCTCTTTTACCACCTCTCGCCCCGACAGCGTTTCATCACCCTCCACAACCTCCGCCGGGCCTTCCCCGACAAGACCCTCTCCGAGATCGTCGGGATCGCCAAGGGCGCCTACCGGCACCTCGGGATCGTGGCGGCGGAGTTCTTCAGCATCCCGGGCATCACCAGGGACAACCTCCCGAGGTGGGTCGAGTTCGAGGGCCTCGAACATTTCGACCGGGCCTACGCCAAGGGGCGGGGGATCCTCTCCATCGTGGCCCACTTCGGCAACTGGGAGCTGATGACCGTCGCCTTCCCCATGGCGAGGAAACCCCTCGACATCGTCTACCGCCCCCTCGACAGCCCCGTCTTGGAGAACCTCGTCGCCTGGGTCCGTCTCCTCAACGGCAACACCCTCATACCCAAGGGCGGCTCGGGCAAGACCATCACCCGTCTCCTCGGGGAAAACCGGGTCTTGGGGATCCTGAGCGACCAGAACGTCTCGGTGCGCGAAGGGGTCTTCGTCGATTTCTTCGGGAGACAGGCCTGCACCGCCGTGGGTCTGGCAGTCCTGGCCATGAGGACGAAGGCCCCCGTCCTGCCCGCCTTCATGCCCCGCATGCCCGACGGCCGCTACCGCTTCATCCTCCAGGAGGAGGTGCAGATCGACGACACGGGTGACTACGAACGGGACCTCTTGACGAACACGCAGCGTTTCACGAAGATCGTCGAGGAGATGGTGAGGAGGTATCCGGAGCAGTGGTTCTGGCTGCACCAGCGGTGGAAGACGAGGCCTTGTCAGAGGGACTGACGATGAGCCGGCGGTTTGGGGAGATCAAACCCCTGAAGACCAGGGGGGGGCGGAGGCTCCCCCGGGAAGGTCTCTCCCGGATCCTCGTGCGGGGGACGAACTGGATCGGTGACGCCGTCATGACCCTTCCCGCCTTGGCCTGGATCAGAGAGACCTACCCCCGCGCCCGGATCACCATTCTCGCCAAGCCTTGGGTCGCCGCCGTCTATCGCCTCAGCCCCCACGTGGACGACGTCCTGATCTTCGAAAGACCGGGACGCCACGAGGGGTCGGCGGGTCTGTTCCGCCTGGCCGGCGCGTTGAGAAAAGAGGGCTTCGACGCGGCGATCCTCCTCCAAAACGCCATCGAGGCGGCGATCATCGCGTCCCTGGCCGGCATCCCCATCCGGGCCGGCTACAATACCGACGGGCGGGGGATCCTCCTCACCCACGCCGTCGTCGTGAACCGGGAGGTCCGAAGGATCCACCAGACGAGGTACTACCTGGAGATGGTCCGGGCCCTGGGATGCCGGGGCGCTGAGACCAGGCCCCGCCTCAAGCTGACGGGGGAAATGGAAGAGATCGGTGAAAGGGTCTGGCGGCGCTACAACCTCGAGGGGCGGCCCTTGGCGGGCATGGCCCCCGGGGCGGCCTACGGTCCTGCCAAGCGCTGGCCGGCGGCCCGTTTCTCCGCCCTGGCGGACATGCTGACGGAAACCCTTGCGGCCCGCGTCGTCCTCTTCGGGAGCGCCGCCGACGGCGAAGTTACGGGGGAGGTGACAGCCAAAGCCCGTCACGACCTCCTTAATCTGGCTGGGAAGACGAACCTGGAGGAGGCCGTCGCCCTCATCGCCCGCTGCCGTCTCTTCGTCTCCAACGACTCGGGTCTGATGCACGTCTCCGCCGCCCTGGGCGTCCCGACGGTGGCCGTTTTCGGTTCCACCAACCCCGTCACGACGGCCCCCCTGGGTGAGAAGGTCCGCATCGTGAGAAAAGACATACCCTGCAGCCCCTGTCTCAAGAAGCGCTGCAGGGGGGATTTCGCCTGCATGAACCTCATCGGACCCGAGGAGGTCTTCGCGGCGGCCCAAGCGGCCTGGGAGGCATAAGCATAATGAGGAGGGCGGTCTTCCTCGACCGGGACGGCACCCTGAACGAGGATGTGGGCTATCTCGACAACCTGGAGAGGCTGCGGATACTGCCGGGGGCCGTGGAGGCGGTACGGGCCTTCAACGAACGGGGCCTTTTGGTCATCGTCGTCACCAACCAATCGGGGGTCGCCCGGGGGTTCTTCGACGAGGCCTTCGTAACGAAGGTCCACGAGCACATGCGGAAACTCTTCCAAAAGGGCGGGGCCGTCATTGACGCCTTCTACTACTGCCCCCACCACCCAGACTTTCCGGGGCCGTACGGCCAGGCCTGCAAATGCCGCAAGCCGGAGCCGGGAATGCTGATCAGGGCGGCGGCGGAATGGGACATCGACCTCGGGCGCTCCTTCATGATCGGTGACATGCCCAAGGACGTGGAGGTGATAAGGCGGATGGGGGGGCGGGGGATTCTCCTGGCGGGGGAAGGGATACCTACGGCGGCGGAGGCGGATTACATAGCCAGGGACCTGCGGGCGGCGGCGGCCTGGATCATGGGTGAACTCGCGAGGGAGGGGATGAACCCGTGAACATCCTCATCGTCAAGTTGAGCGCCATCGGCGACGTCGTCCATACCCTCCCCTCCCTCGCCGCCCTGCGTTCCCTCTACCCGGAGGCCCACCTGACGTGGGTCGTCGAGGAGGGGGCGGCGGACCTCCTCCGGGGCCACCCCTGCCTCGACCGTGTCCTCGTCTCGAGGCGCAAGACGTGGCTGAAAGCCCTCAGGAAGGGAGCCATCGCCGGGGCATCCAAGGAGATGAGGGAATTCCTCGCCCGCCTGCGGGACCGTCCCTACGATCTGGTCATCGATTTCCACGGCCTCTTCAAGAGCGCCCTCCTCGCCGCCTTGAGCGGCGGCAGGAGACGCCTGGGATACGACAGCCTCCAGGAGCTCAGCGGATTTTTCTACAACGAGAAGATCCCGGAGGATTTGACGAAACACGCCGTGGAGAGGTACCTCGATTTCATCCGCCACCTGGGCGCCGTCCCGGCCGTGAGGGATTTCACCATCCCTGCCGATGACGTGAACAGGCGGCGGGTGGAGGAACTGCTCCGGGAGGAAGGCCTTCTCGGGGGGTCGGGACCCCTCGTGGCGGTGAACCCCGTGGCCCTCTGGCCGACGAAGTTGTGGACCCAAGAGGCCTTCGCCGATCTCTGCCTACGCCTCGCGGAGGGGGGCTGCCGGGTGGTCCTGACGGGCGCCGAGGCCGAGGGGGGATACCTGGAGGGTGTCAGGGTGAAGGCAAAAGGGAAGGTCAAAAACCTGGGGGGAAGGACGACCCTGAGGGATCTCGCCTGCCTCTACGGCCTCGCCGATGTCGTCGTCACGACGGATTCGGGGCCGATGCACATCGCCGCCGCCGTCGGCACCCCCGTCGTGGCCCTCTTCGGGCCCACGGACCCGGCCCGCACGGGTCCCTACGGGGAGGGTCACAGGGTCATAAGGCGGAATTTGCCCTGTGCCCCGTGCTTCCGCAAGGTCTGCCGTAACAACAGGTGTCTGACGGAGATAGAGGCAGGGGAGGTCCTCCGGGAGGTGGAGGGGTTGCTGGGGGGGAGAAAGGGGCCTCTGCGGGCCGACTCTCTTGAGGCGGCCATTACGAAGAGGCGGGAGAATTAAGACGGAGGGGAAGGAAAGATGGGGATCAACAAAGAACTCTTGGCCATTTTGGCCTGCCCCCGCTGCAAGGGGGAGTTGATTCTGACACCGACGGAGGACGGCCTGATCTGCGAGCGCTGCCGCCTCCTCTACGAGATCAGGGACGACATACCCGTCATGCTCATCGAGGAGGCGAAACCAATTCCCTGACGGCCTCCATGACGTCGGCCGCCGTGATGGCCTCCAGGCAGGGGTTTACCCCTTCCTCCCGGCACCCCTTGCGGTAACAGGGGACACAAGCCATGGCCCGGGCCGTAACCACCCGGTGGTCCTCACCGACGGGGGCCCAGTCTTTCCAATCCGTCGGCCCGTACAGGGTGACCGTCGGGGTCCCCACGGCGGCGGCGATATGGGGAGGGGCGCTGTCCACGCCCACGTGAAGGCTGCTCAGGTGCAGTAGGGCGGCCAGTTCCGCCAGGTTCGTCTTACCGGCAAAACTGGTCGCGACCCCCGGGCAATGACCAACGATCCCTTCGGCTCTTCCCCTCTCGGCGGGGCTGCCCACAATCAAGACAGGCAGACCGAAGGTCTCGTTGAGACAACGGCAGAGATCGGCCCAGCGCTTTAGGACCCACTCTTTATAGGACCAGCGGGAAAAGGGGTTAATGGTGAAAAAAGAACCCTTCCGTGCCTCGAGGCCGGCCTCTTCGAGGAGGCGCCCCACCCTCTCCAGGGCCCCGGCATCGACGCCGAGACGAGGGACCGTCGTGACCGCCTCGACACCGAGAGGTCTAACGACCCGCAGGGACTGCTCGGCGGCCCCGTATACCTTCCTTACCCCCTCTTCCACGGGGGTGAGGAGGAGGTTGAACATCAGGTTCCGTAAGGTCGAGGCGTCATCACAACGCAAACCGACACGCAGGCGGGCCCCGCTGAGTCTCGCCATGACGCCCCCCCGGTCGCCGGTCCTGAGATCGACGGCCAAATCGTATCCCCCGGCCCTCAGCCTCCCGATCAGAGAAAGGTTTTCCTTGACCGACCTCCAGAGGCCCGCCGGGGACGGGATCTCGAACACCTCGTCCACACAGGGCTCTGTCCTGACGAGATCGCCCAGGCCGTAAGGAACCAGGACCGCCAAATGGGCCTGCGGCCAGGCGGCCTTGACGGACTGGAAGGTCGGGACTGACCAGACGAGGTCGCCGATGTCCCCCAGCTGGATCACGAGGACGCGTCGGGGTCCGAGCCCCCCTTCAGGGGCGGGCATGGGATTCGTAGGGCTGATATTCGGGCACGACGGCCGAGAGCGCCTTCTTGACGAGGATACCGTCGTAAGCCTTGGCGGCCGCGACGAGGGAGGCTATCTTCCCCCGGATCTCCTCGGGATCGGCGGCGCATCCCCTCAAGACCATGATCTTTTCGTGGTCCGTGGGCACAATGCCCTCACCCTTGGTGATCAGCTCCTCGTAGAGTTTCTCCCCGGGCCGCAGGCCGATATACTCGATGGGGATGTCCCGGTCGGGCTCCAGGCCGTGGAGGCGGATAAGATCTCGCGCCAGATCGACGATCTTCACCGGTTTCCCCATGTCGAGGATGAAGGTCTCCCCTCCTCGGCCCATGGCCCCCGCCTGAAGGATCAGTTGGGCCGCCTCGGGGATGCTCATGAAATAGCGCGTCACCTCCGGGTGGGTCACGGTGACGCTGGTGCGCCGCTCGATCTGTTCGAGAAAGATGGGGACCACGGAACCGGAGCTGCCCAGGACGTTGCCGAAACGGACGGCGGTGAAGCGCGTCTTGTCCCCGTTCAGGGCGAGGCAGTACATCTCCGCCACCCGCTTCGACGCCCCCATGACATTAGTCGGTCTCACGGCCTTGTCCGTCGAGACGAGGACGAAGAGTTCCACCCCCGCCGCCCGGGCGGCATCGGCGACGTTCATGGTCCCCAAGACGTTGTTGATCACCGCCTCCCAGGGATGTTCTTCCTGGAGGGGTACGTGCTTGTATGCCGCCGCATGGAGGACCACCTGGGGCTCGAAACGCCCGAAGGCCCTCTCGACGGCCTCCCGATCACGGATGTCCGTGAGGAAGGTCTCCCGATGGATCCCTGGGAACTCCCGAGAGCACCTCCTCTCCACGGAAAAGAGGTTGAATTCGCTGAAATCGAGGAGACCGATACCTGCGGGACCGAAGCGGCAAACCTGGCGGACCAGTTCCCTGCCTATGGATCCACCCGCACCCGTGACGAGGACGCGGCGGTCCTGGTAGGCCTCCTTGAGGAGGGAGGCGTCGAGACGCACCTCCTCCCGGCCGAGGATGTCGTCGATGGAGACCTTTCGGATCGCCCTGACGGAGACCCGGCCGTCGATCAGCTCCCCCAGGGCCGGCATCGTCCGGAAATCCTTGCCCGTCTTCTCACATAAGGAAACGATCCGCCGCATGTCCCCCCCCCGCGCCGAGGGGATGGCGATGATGATCTCGTCGCACTCCTCGGCGAACAGGCCGACCTCCTCCACCTTCCCCAGGACGGGGACGCCGTGGATCGTCTTGCCCTGCTTGTCCGGGTCATCGTCGAGGAGACCGACGGGCTGAAGACCCAAACCCGGGTTCTCCCCCACCTCCCGTATGACCTTCTCCGCCGCCGCCCCGGCCCCCACGATCAGGATCCTCCTGTCCCGCCGGTCGCTTCTCCTAAGGGGCCAGATACCGATCCTCGTCTCCGTGAAGTACAGGCGTACGGCCAAGCGGGCCGAGGAGACGAGGAGGACCGTCAAGACCAGGTCCATGAAAAAGGCCGCCCGGGAATACCCCTGGAAATGACGGACATAGAGGACGATCAGGACCATGATCACCTCGGCGGTCACGGAGGCCTTGATCACGTTGACGAGGTCACCGATGCTCGTGTAGCGCCACATACCCCGGTAGAGACCGAAGAGGGAAAAGCAGGAGAGCTTGATCAGGACGATGAACGGGAGGGCCTCCCTGATCCTGTACAACTCGAAATCAGGGAGGGAGCCCTCGTAGCGGAGAAAGTAGGCCCCCCAGTAAGACAGCCCGACGAGGAGGGCGTCAAGGAGGAGCATATAGTAGAAATGCCTGTTCCTGAGGAGTTTGACCACGGTTCGCGGGGTTTACAAGGCCTCGAGGCGTCGGCACGCCTCGGCCAGAACGGGGTCCTCCTTGGCGAAGCAGAACCGGGCGAGGTCCTCGCCGCCGCCGTTGAAGAAGGCCCGGCCGGGGACGGCGGCCACGGACGTCCGGTCGAGGAGATACATGACCTTTTCCTTGTCGTCCCCCCCGGGGAGACCGGAGATGTCGGCCAAGACGTAATAGGCCCCGGCGGGCCGGAAGGGTCTCAGACCCGCCTTCTCGAGGCTCCTGCAGATCATCTCCCTTTTGCGGGTGAAGGCCTCGACCAGGCCCCGGTAGTATTCCTCCCCCAGGACCTCCAGGCCCCGGGCCACCCCCGCCTGGAGGGGCGCGGGGGCGCAGACGTAGACGAGGTCGTTGAAATAGCCGATGGCCTGGGCCCAGGCGGCGTCACAGATGGCGTAACCGACCCGCCAGCCCGTGATGCTGAAGGTCTTGGAGAGACCGGAGATGGTGACGGTCCTTTCCCTCATGCCCCTGAGGGTGGCGGGGGCCACGTGGCGCCGGCCGTCGTAGAGGAAGTGCTCGTAGATCTCGTCGGTGAAGACGAAGAGATCGTGACTGACGGCGAAATCGGCCAGGAGGGAAAGTTCGGCATCTGAGAAGACCTTGCCCGAGGGGTTGGCGGGGGTATTGATGATGAGGGCCTTCGTCCTCGCCGTCACGACCGCCTCGAGGTCCCGGGCCGTGAAGGTCCAGTCGGGCGGTTCCAGGCGCACGTAGACCGGCACGGCCTCGGCGGCCACAAGGGTGCTTATGTGGTATCCGTAGAAAGGCTCGAAGACGATGACCTCGTCACCCGGGTCGAGGAGGGCCAGGCAGGTGCAGAAGAGGGCCCCCGTGGCCCCGGCGCTGACGACGATCTCCGTCTCCGGGTCCGCCGCGAGCCCTGCGAACCTCTCCTCCTTGGCGGCGATGGCGCGGCGCAGCTCGGCGATCCCGTCGTAGCGGGTGTAGGTATTGAGACCGGCCTCCATGGCCTCCTGGGCCGCCCGGCGCACCTCGACGGGCACCTCCATGTCGCAGACTCCCTGGGAGAGGTTGATCCCGCCCCGCCGGTCACAGGCGATGGACATGGCCCGAATCTCCGACTGCATCACCCACTCGTGCCTCTTGCCCAGGGCGAGGGTCATCTCACCTCCCGTAGAAGCGCCGCACCACGGCGATGACGTAATCGATGTCGGCGTCGTCGATCTCGACGTTCATGGGGAGCGAACAGACCTCCCGGCTGATCGCCTCCGTTTCGGGGAACCCCCGATCCTTAAGTTTCAGGGCCTCGTGGCGGTAGTAGGGTTTCCTGAATTGGGTGAGGACCTCGATGCCGTTGGCCTTCAGGTACTCGGAGAAATCGTTTCCCTGCTTCGCCCGGAGAGTGTAATTCTGATAGACGTGGTCCCGCCGGGGGTCATCGTAGTGGGGCAGCAGGAGGTCGGGCAGGTCCGAGAGGGCCTCCCGGTAGCGGGCGGCGATCCCCTTCCGCCGCTCGATCCACCGAGGGAGGTAACGGAGCTTCACGTCCAGGAAGGCCGCCTGGAGGTTGTCCAAGAGGCAGGTAAACCCGTGTCCGTGGTATTCCCCCGTCTCCCGGTCCTCACCGTTGTAACGCATCCGGCGGGCGAAGAGGGCCACCTCGGGGTCGTCGGTGGTGATGGCCCCGCCGTCTCCGTATCCCCCCAGGATCTTGAAGGGATAGAAGCTCCAGCAACCCGTCAAGCCCCAGGCGCCGGCCATTCTTCTCTCCCCCGTGGCGGGGTCGATCATGCTCGATCCCAGGCTCTGGCAGGCGTCCTCGATCACTATCAGGTCATGGCGCCGGGCGATCTCCATCACCCTAACCATGTCGGCCATCCAACCGCTGAGGTGGACGGGGATGACGGCCCGGGTGCGGGGCGTGACGGCCTCCTCGATGAGGTCGCAGGCGATGTTGAAATCCTTGCCCACGTCCACGAGGACGGGCGTGGCCCCCACGTTCACCACGGCCGAACAGGTGGCGACAAAGGTATGGGCCGGAACGATGACCTCGTCCCCGGGACCGATACCCGCCGCCCGCAGGGACATGTGGAGGGCGTCATAGCCGCTGTTGAGACCGACGGCATATTTCGTCCCCACGAAGCGGGCCAGGTTCTCCTCGAAGGACCTGAGCTGACCCCGATCAATGAGGTCGCCCCTCTCCATGACCTCGAAATAGGCGGCGTCGAGCTCTTCCTTGATCATCCGGTAGAGTTTTCCCGGCTCTACGAACCTCACCTTCCTCATGGGCGACCCCCTAAGAACCCGTTACCAGTTTCCGCGCCGCCCGGCAGATGTCGGCGGCGGTGCGGTAATAGACCTTTTCCAGGGCGGCGCTCGCCGGGGCGGGACAATCGGGGAGGGTCACCCGCACGACGGGCGCCTTCAGGGAGCCGAAGCCCCGCTCCGCAGCCAGGGCCGCCACCTCCGCCGCCAGGCCACAGGTCCGCCACCCCCCGTCGACGACGACCAGACGCCCCGTCTTGTCCAGAGAAGACAGGATCAAATCGATGTCGAGGGGTTTGATCGTTCTCAGATCGATGACCTCCGCGCCGATCCCCTCACCCTCCAAGAGGAGGGCCGCCCGCTCGGCCTCGTGGACCATCCAGGACGAGGCGACCAGGGTCACGTCCTTACCGCCGCGGACGAGACGGCCCCGGCCGATCTCGACCTCATAGGGCTCCTCCGGCACGGGACCCTCCTGACCGTATAGCCACCGATCGTCAACAAACACGACGGGGTTGGGGTCACGGATCGCCGCCAGCATGAGACCCTTGGCGTCGTACGGCGTGGCGGGCATGACGACCTTCAGGCCCGGCACGTGGGCGAACATCCCGTGGAGGGCCTGGGAGTGCTGGGCCGCCTGCTCGCCCCCGCGGTTGATGATCCCCCAGAAGACGACGGGGACGGAGGAACAGCCGCCGCTCATGTAGTGCCAGTTCGCCGCCTCGTTCACGATGGGGTCGAAGGCGTAGAACATGAAATCCATGCGGGGGTGAACGACGATGGGCCTCATCCCCGCCACGGCGGCCCCCACGGCGGCGCCCGTCACGGCGTTCTCCGAGACGGGGGTGTCGATGACCCGCGCCGGGCCGAAACGGTCCAGGAGGCCCTGGGCGGTGTTCCCCACATACCAGGGGCTCTTCACCCCCTGGCCGATGAGGAAGACGGTGGGATCGGCCTCCATGGCCTGGTGGAGGGCCTCGTTGATGGCGAGGCTGTAGGTCATGACCCTAGGCGAAGACATAAAGGTTCACCTCCTCCTGGGGGGGCGGGGGGCTTTGCGCGGCGAACTCCAGGGCGGCGGCGACCTCTTGCCTGACTTCCTCCCGTATTTCTTTAAGGGCCGCGGGGGTGGCGATGCCGCCGGCGACGATATAATCCGCCAGCCTGTCGATGGGGTCCCTCCCACGCCAAGCGACGATCTCCTCGGGGGGGCGGATGTCCGTGTGGGTCCCCTGGATGTTGTCGTCGGGACCGACGTGTCCCCGGAGGCGATAGGTAAGAAACTCGAGGAAGTAAGGCCCGCCACCGGAGCGGCACCTCTCGACGGCCCTCAGGGCCGCGGCGTGGACCGCCATGACGTCGTTGCCGTCGATCTTCTCCCCCGGGATGCCGAAGGGGACGCCGATCTCCCAGATGTCCCGCTCGACCCGACACTCCCGAATGGGCATGTGGGTGGCGTAGAGGTTGTTCTCACAGGCGAAGATGAGGGGCAATCTCTTCAGGGCGGCGAAATTGAGGCACTCGTAAACGACCCCCTCCCCCACGGCCCCGTCCCCGAAGAAGCTGACGGCCACCCGGCCGTCCTTTCTGATGGCGGCCGCCAGGGCCGCCCCCAGGGCCAGGGAAACCGTTCCCGCCACGATGGGCGCCGCCCCCAACATCCCCGCCTCCGGGGCTATGAGGTGCATGGAACCGCCGCGTCCCCGAGCACACCCCGCCTTGCGACAGAAGATCTCCGCCGCCATGGCCTTCATATCCCCGCCCTTGGCGAGGTAGTGGCCGTGGGAACGGTGGTTGCCGAAAACGTAGTCCCTCTCGTCGAGGGCGGCGCAGACCCCGACGGCGACGGCCTCCTGGCCGCTGTAGAGGTGACAGGGGGTGCGGATCTCACCTTTGAGGATGGGATCCACGAAGGCCTCCTCGCACAGACGGATACGCAACATCTGGCGATAGAAAAAAAGGATTTTCTCTTTCGGATAGGTCATCTTTCTTCCCCGTGGGGATTATCCGGTCGTCCGGTGCGCGTCACCGGCCTTCTCATCCTCAACCCCGCCCCCCCTCAGCTCCTGCACGGCCTGGCTCTCGGGCCGTATGACCGCCAGGAGGGTGAGGAAGAGGATCCGCAGGTCCACCCAGAAAGACCGCTCCCTAACATACTTGAGTTGCAATTGCAATTTCCGGGGCCGGATCTTCTCGAGATAGACCCGCTCCGGATCTTCGGCACCGGCCAGGAGGGCCCCCTCGTCGGCGTTCCAGATGGAGGCCCAATCGGTGATCCCGGGGCGCACGCACAGGATCGCCTCCTCCTCGTCGGTATAAAGGGCGGTGTAACGCGGCACCTCGGGCCGGGGCCCGACGAGGCTCATCTCCCCCGCAAGGACGTTGAGCAGCTGGGGGAGTTCGTCGAGCTTGTATCTCCTCAGGAACCGCCCGACCCTGGTGACGCGGGGGTCGTCACCCGCCGTGCTGGGGCCCCCCTTTTTCTCGGCGTCCACCACCATGGTGCGGAACTTGTATATGCGGAAGGGCCGCCCGGCCAATCCCGTCCTCAGGCCGCGATAGAAGACGGGACCGCCGTCCTCGAACTTGACGGCCAGGGCCGTAAAGACGAGAAGAGGCATAAAAAGTGTCAATAACACGGCCGACACCGTGACGTCGAAGAGCCTCTTCATCATCCTCACTTCCTCGCCACGGCGTAGAGGATCTTGTGGACTGTGTCGATCCGGTCCGCAGGCAGGGGTCGTGGGGGGTCGTAGTCTGCCATCCCTTCCGTGATCTGCCCCGGCAGGTCGGCCAGGGGACCCAGGAAGAGGCGTTTCAGATAGGATCGAGCCTTCAGACTCCCCGGGATGAGATCGAAACGGACGGCGACACGCTTTAACATGGAGATGGCGCTTTGCCGGACACCCTCGGGCCGGGAAGGAAAAGCCCCGTAAATGGCGACGCTGGCAAAGGAAGCCCGCAGGAGGCGATAGAGATCGGGAACGGAGGGATAATAATGGGTATAGGGCGAAGGGTGGAAATCCGGCCAATCCTTGTTGACTGTACCGACGATAAGAGTACCGCCGTCTCGGAGAACACGCGCCGCCTCCGTGACAAACAACCCGGGGTCCTTGAGGTAATAGACGGCCTCGAAGAGCAGCACGAGATCGAAGCTTCCCGGGGAAAACGACAGGTGGTGGGCGTCCAACCTGACGATATCAACCTTCTCCCTGATATCTGCCGTTAATGCCCGCCGGGCGTCACGGGCCGCTGAGATGTTCACGACATCTATGTCGCCGCCGACCACGCGGCGGGCGACACCGGCCAGGTATCCCAAGGATATGCCGCTGCCGCAGGCCGCCTCGAACACCTCCACCCCTCGGGCATAATCCAGGACCAAGCGATAGCGGTGGTAGATCCGTGCCACTTGCTACGGTGACGCCTTCTGGCCGGGGGCCTCAGTTATCTGCCAGTATCTGTGAGACAAAAGAAGTGAACAAAAACGCATCGTTTTAGGGGTTCACCCGTGACGACGTCCGACAAACTCTTTCGATATGTTCGGCGTAGGCATGGTAAATTTTTTGAGCATCACCCTTTTCAGCAAAAAAGTCACGGGCGTTGTCCGCCATCTTGTCACGGCGGCCCTGATCGTCCAAGAGGGAGCTTATCGTCTGGAACAAACCGTCGCCATCACCGGCGCCGTAATTGAGACCGATGTCCCATTTTGTAATGATGTCGGCCATCTCTCCCTCCAATGATGAAACGACGGGCAACCCGGCGGCAAGGTATTCGAAGGCCTTGTTGGGCATCGCGTCGATGACGCTCCGGCAGGGGATGACACCCAGGTAGGACCGGGACAGCAGGGCGGCGATCTCATCGGACTGCAACCACCCGGGCATGACGACGTTGGGCAGATCGCGGCTCCGGTGCCGCAATTCCGCTTCCTGCTCGCCCGTGCCCGCGAGGACGAAACACACATCCCTCCGCCCGGAATGGTGAAATCGCCGTGCCGCCTCAACCACGAGGGGGAGCTCGTAAGACCGGCCGAATGTTCCGACATAGGTGATGAGCTTCTGTCCCGTGTGGTCTTTCAGCCAAACGGGAGGGCCCTGGGCGCTCTCGACCTTGGGGTACCCAAGGTAGAATACGCCGTCGTAGGCATGCGCCTCGCGGCGGGCATGGTGCAGGGCCCACCGCAGCACCCCCCCGGACATGGCCAGGATGCCGGTGGCCCGGCCGAGAAGGTAATCGAGACGCCGATAGTCCCTGATCAGCAGCCCCCTGACAAGGGCCTTCATCAAGGGCGATGAAATGGCACCGACAAAGATATCCGGCCATAGATCGCGGACGTCGACGATAACGGTAATCCGCCTTTGCCGCCCATAGCGTACCGCCTCGTAGGCAAGGTGATAACAGGGCATGGCGGCGACGATGGCGTCCGGCGGGTCAAAGTGTCTGGAGGATTGCGCAAACCTCCGGGCGATCATCAAGTGGTCGAGATAACGCCGTAGGGAGACATTTCTCCGATACCCGCACCCCTTGAGGACATTCAGGGTATAGCGGGGCGAAAGGGAGATTTCCCGGTCTTCGTTAAACAGCATTTGTTTTCGCTGGTGTTCGAAGGCACTGACCCACCAGCGTACCTGATGTCCTCGCTCGAGGAGGCAGTCGGCAACGATACCGGTGCGGAGCTTTCTGACATGGGGTTCCAGAGGGAGGGGCTCGCCTATCGTTACCAGCCAGACGTTTAAAGATCCTTTCATTTCAAAGGTTTTTCGTACGCCGATACTCCTAAATTTTTCTTATGAACCGCCGAGGCGTCGTTAAATAGCTATGTTATAGAGCTCTTCCCATCGGGCGATGTTGAACAGCCTCCAGCGCGTCCGCAGGTCCAGGGCGGCGAACTTTTCCATGAGTGCCTTCTTGTCGGTGATCTTCTCGATGATCATTGAGGAACAGATGGATGCAAATATCCTGTCGGCAATGGCCTTCATCCACGTCCGCTCCGGAGCATTGAAGCCCACTTTGTGCCTCCGCCATGCCACCTCCGCCGGGACAATATCCTGTGTCGCCTTTCTCAGGATATATTTTGTCCAGCCTTCGCGGATCTTGTAATCGTTGGGGAGGGAAAGGGACAACTCCACCAGGCGGTAGTCAAGAAAGGGGAGTCGCGACTCAACGCCGTGCCGCATGGAGTTCCGATCCTCGTATCGCAGCAGGTGGGGCAGCTGGAGGCTCCCGATTTCGAGGCGTTGCAGGGTGTCGATATCCCCGTAGGCCTTGCTGCTGTCATATATATGCTTGACCCCGAGAAAGTCGAAATAGCCCTTTTTCACGAAATCGTGGCGATGGCGCAAAGCGGCCACTCGTATGGAAGGGCTCGTGAAGTAGAGCAGGTAAAAGGCCAGCTCCCCCAAGGACAAGCGGGAGCACTTCCAGGCGGAAAGAAAACCTCCGATTTTACGCAACGTGGGGAGGGATCGAATGTAAGCGGGATAATAGCGCTCGTAGCCCAACAGCGTCTCGTCTCCCCCCTGGCCGTCGAGCATGACGATACAACCCGCCTCTTTGGCCCTATGGAACACCCTCTCCTGCATACAAACCGAAGGGCTGCCGAAGGGTTCCTCTTGAGAATAGATTATTTCGTCCAGGTTATCACCAAAATCCGCCACCGAGGGCTCGATCACGTGCCATTCCAGCCCGTGGGCTCTCGCGACCAACTCGGCATAGTATCGCTCGTCGGTCGCTTTTTCGACACTCCCCGCGGTTATGGCGGCAAAGGGGTGTTCCCCTCTATATAGCCCGGCGGCGACCGACGCCACGGCGGAGCTGTCTGTCCCGCCGCTCAAACACGTGCCGACGCGTACGTCCGATCGGAGTCGCATCGCGACGGCACTGTCGAAGGTACTCCTGAACAGACGGACCGCCTCGGGAAACGGTAATTCTCGCTGCCTTTCGTCGACACTTAGCTCATAGTACCTGACTATTCTGAAACCATCTCCGTCAAGATCGTAGAGGAGATTGTGACCGGGACTTAATGTATGGATATCCTTAAAGAAGGTCTCTGACGTGTGATCTTCGTATCCACTGACGAGATAATCAAGGAGGATAGGTATGTTTACCGTCGGCTGTGGCATGAAAAAGAGCAGCTGTTTGATTTCCGAGCCGAAGACGAATTTACCCTCAGGCGTGGCATAGTAAAAGGGTTTGACCCCAAAGCGGTCGCGGCTGCAAAAAATCAGACGGCGCGGGGCGTCGTAAAGGGCAAAGGCCCACATCCCGTTGAACCTTTGCACGCAGTCGAAACCCCACCTATCGTAAGCCGCCAGGAGGACTTCCGTGTCGGATTCGGTTTTAAATTCAGCCCTTTCCCTTTTTAACTCCTCTCTTATCTCCGGATAATTGTAAATTTCCCCATTATAGGTAAGGACATAACGCCCCCCATAGTGAAAGGGTTGATTGGCCGCGTCGGAGAGATCGATGATCTTGAGGCGACGATGGCCAAGGGCGACATTATCCCTGATGAAAATCCCCTCTGCATCGGGGCCCCGATGACTCACCAGACGGCACATGGCTACGATGTCCTGTTCAGCGACAGGCCTGCGCCGCCGGTCGATTATGCCGCAAATGCCGCACATATTTGGTGATACCTCATTCTGTCGCTTTCGTGAAAAACGCCCCTTATCCTTACGGCATTATGCTTGAAATGCATGAAGCGCGAAGATAAAAAAATTTTATCACACGCTTTCGTAGATATTCTTGGTTATGGAAGCCACATACTTTGGGTCGTGCCATCTATGCACATAATATAGGGAAGCCTCGCTTTTTGCCTTCAATAAATCTATATTTTCAATATATTTTGCCAATTCACTTTCTATATTCAATTTATTTACATTTATGATCGTTTCCTTTAGATCTTGTGCCATCTGAGTCGGGATAAATTTCAGATCCTCCTCTCTGATAAATACAGCAAGGGGCTTTCCCATTTTCATCACCTCAACACCCAAACCGCCATACCAGCCTATAAGTACCTGGTCTACAACAATATCAGCCTGGATATATAATTCCAAAGCCTTTTTATATGGAACTTTCTCTATGATATTGATTTCTAAATATTTATATTTTCTTGAGAGATTATCTAGAGCAGCGATGATATATTTAGATCCCTTAGCTCCTCTATTTGTTGGAGCATGTACAATTTTGATTCTATTTTTTTTTACTTTGAATGGCACATATTCTATATCGTTCCATCCTGCCACCGCATATGGCAGAAAACTTGTTTTATTTACCGGCAAGTTATACATCAAGTCCGGATTTACCGCAAATACGTGTTTAACATATCTTGAGATCTTTTTAATTCTTTCCTTTTTTATTTCTTCTATTTTATATTTGTTGCATAAACCTTCATAACAGTCCTTTTCGTGGCACGCACTTACATTTACACGATTCATGGTTTCGTATTTCAATCTTGCATCACAACCATTAAATGTAATAATATTTTTCCCATTGTAATGAGAAATGTCGAGCAAATGAAGGCCTATGTTGGGAAAATCTAATAAAGTTGCCCCAGAGTTAAAGTGATAAATATCGTATTTATTACGTATTTGGAAAAAAGCTTCTAAACGTTTTACCAGTTTATAAATGAGGTATCTATCACTGTTATATAATATTTTATCTGCCTTATAGTTCAACCAATTCATCGAACAAACGAGCACTGTTGCATCCAACCCTAAAAGTCTTTCTCCTTGAGCTAAACCCCACGCCATACCTCCAACATTGCTTGGCAGATGAATAACTTTCATGCAATATATCTCATCATATTAGTCTGTTTTTAAAAAAGATGTGGTATAACACAATGAAATGTTTCTATTTTTAAGAACTTGAACTAAAGTTAAAGGCATATGATGATTTGTCTTGGCTAGAGAAGGTCTTTCACGCCTTCGGCTATTCGAATTCGTGGCGCGCAAAGATATTCCCGCATGGCCGTAATATCGCCGATCAGATCAGACGGAGTACTGTCTTTACAGATATATTTAGGTCTAGTACCGAGAAGGTTTCCTATAATATCACATATTTTTCGCAAAGATATTACCTCGGGACCACCGATGTTTATGGTTGCGCTCTCGGTGAAGTCTAGAGAACGAACCAAAGCCTGCGTGGCATCTGAAACATGAATCGGATTGATTTTAATTCCATACTTCCCCTCCATAGTAATCGGTACACCCGCTTTTATACTATCAACCAATCGAGGAATTAGCATGGATCTCTTCTGACCGGGGCCGTACATGAAAAAGAATCGCAACACAACGACACTCATGAATTTTGCATAGTTGTTCACCAAAATTTCGCCATATAGTTTGCTTCCAAGATAATAGCCTAGTTTTTCGGGCGGCATAATAGGCGCGTTTTCATCGAAGGCAATCCGCCCGGAGCCATAAACGCCGCCAGAGGAGGCAAAAATAAATTTCTTGACCCTGTTCCTATATGCAAAATCTAGCAGTCTGGCTGTAGATGCCACATTGACCTGGAAAATATCAAGTGCTTTCTCAGGAAAGTTTCGGAAATGGGACGACTGAGCTAGATGAATAACTATATCAATGGAGTTTGGTAAATTACTTATTGACCAATGCTCACTTAAATCAAGGATCAAATAGTTAACATCCTGCAAAGGATCGACGGGTGACTTATGAACAATAGCATATATATCAAAATCTGACTTGAGTGCCTTTAAGGCATTTCTACCCAAAAGACCATCAGCGCCGGTAATCAGAACCCTTGGCCGACCACATGTTTCCATTAATTGACTTAGCCTTTCTTCGTTCGGCCCTCACTAATGACAAGAACATCTGACATTAGTTCGTTTTTTTAAACCATTTCTGTCTATATTTTTCTCGCATAACACAGCTTGCGAATTGGCACAATGACGCCCCCTAATAGTGCCAGTAAAGTTGCAAATAGGAATTTCGTGCCGATAGCTGACCATGACAAACTGGATTGATTCAAAGCCAGGGCAACCGCACAGAGCACAGCCCCCAAACATAATATCAAAGAAAGCCGTATCCAAGGGATAGGCAAGGGATGAAGACGCTGAGTAAAGTATAAATAACTCCCAGTAAGCACCAAATATGAAAAAGTTGTAGCCCAAGCCGCACCGGTAGCACCAAATAGAGGAATCAGTATCCAGTTCAAGACAAAATTAACCAACGCCGTAAGCCAAGTGAGTCTTGCAAAGATGAAGGTTTTTTTTTCCAGTGAAATACCGATGGCGGTGACCTGCTGTGTAGATTGTAAAACAATACCAAAACATAAAATAGTTAGGGGCACGGCACTGGGCAGGTATTCTTTTGACATTATAAGTCCTATCATCTCACCGGAGAAAAGCGCAATTCCCCCCCCAACCATCAGCATGAAAAACAATAGCAATAAGAGCATATAAGCATAAATATTACGATAGATACTAGGATTATCCGAATATATTTTTATCGCCGCAGGACTCCAAGCTTGGCCAAAGGCAGTTGATACAAAAACAACTATGGATGCAAAACGGAAAGCTACAGAGTATATACCCACCTCTTCAATCGATGACATTGCCGCCAACATCCAACGATCCATAGAACCAAAAAGCCAGTATGCAAGGCCGGCGAAAATGAAAGGATAACCGTAGTGGACAAGTTGCAGCATCCATTTAGAATCGAAATCTAAAGTTATATCCTCACGTATCATCCAAAGAGCCAGCGGCAAGATCACCAACGCGACAGATGCCTGTACTGTTAATAGCCCATCGATACCCCAACGCCAATAGACCACCACTAGTACAGAAAACAAGGCACTTAAAACGTTTCCAATCAAGGAAATAAACAAATACTTATGCGATGCAAAATGAAGCCTCAACACATCCAGGATATACTGATGACACTGTCGTAAACTCATTAAAATCAGCGCCGCAACAAGCGCAATCCATGTCAAGGGCAGACCTGAAATGTGTACTTTAGTCAAAACAAATGGCAATAGGAACAGGCTTACAGCCACCGTTCCAACACCGAAAAAAAACAAAGCCACTAGACCTGACGTTACAATAACAGGCCTTTGATCATTGACGGTTTCTTTATCCCAGTAATACCTTTGAACCGCGTTGTTTAAGCCACAGTTCATCACCATTCCAAGAAGGGCGGTCACAGTGCCGATCAGCTCCAATGCACCGAACGCCAGTGGAGACAATGCCGTCGCTATGATTGGAAAAGTAACAAATATAATAGATTTACCGACTAGATCTGCCCCCCCATAAATGGCCGTGTCCTTGGCAAGCTTACGAAAAAACATCACACATTCATCTTTTCTGCTTATCACTCGTTGATAAATTGTCAGATATCTGCACTTTTTCCCCGGCTTCCTGTCTTAAATCATATGTTCTAAATAGAAACATCAGATCTACAGACTCACCATTCAACCTCCTTATGATCGTTTCAAATAAATACTGGAATGTTGAATACGAATGATACTTTTCCACATAGATTCTTCCTTTTTCGCCTAATGACCTCCTCTTGTCCGGATTTTCGATTAACAACTTCAAATTATCTTTTAGTGACTCCGGAGTTGTTGAAAGAATGGGACATTCTTGCAAATAAGAGTACCTTTTGAAAATCGTCGTATATAAAGAATTTTCAAGATTTGAAAGAACGGGCAATCCGCACGCCATGCCCTCTATACCATTCATGGCGTAACCAGTGGCTATCAACTGCTCCACAAGAATATCTACCTCCTGCATCGTTTCACGTACTTTTTCATTAGGTACATTCTCCAGTAACACCAAATCTATGTCGTAGCCCTCTTGTTTTAATTCCTTTGCAACTTTCAAGATAAACTCCGTCCCCTTAAATGCTCGATGGTTGGGTGCGTGTAATATCCTTACGGGCCCATTTTTACCATTACAAGCTGAATATTCCTTTTTTGGCTGCCATTTCTTTGTGTCTATAATAATTGGCTGATAAACACATGCATCCCAACGCGGAAACCCCTCGCAAGTCATAACTCCGGTTATGACCACATCCGCATATTTAGATAGGTAGAAGACCTTATTTGTTATGTCTCGTTCCTTTCGCGCAAACTCAGGATATGATGCAAGCAACACCTGTTGAAGAGATGGGTCTTTTATTCTGCTATACATGTAGCCATCAGCGCCATAGGGAATTACAATCATTTTAATATTTGCAACCCGAGCTAAAATCGGTTCAAGTCTCCAAAAAAATTTTTTAAATGCTATACCTTCAAATGTAGTTACAATTATCTTTGCATTCTTAAGAATGTAAATCCATACTAAAATGGGGGCAAATAAATATAATAATACTCTTTTTCTTAATATTCCAGGGAAAAAATCCTCGAAATATAAATCGAAATCTTCTTTTTGGTTGATTTTATAGTATCCGCTCATCAGCGTTTCAGCTTCGATACCTATTTCTTTTAATGATTGACACCAATATTTATTATTAATTATCGGTGTTGTTCCGAATATGACTTTCTTTTTCTTCCTACTTCTAAATATAATGCTCAATATGATTAACACAGGACATATTAGAGAATTGAAAGAAATATATAA